>JAEEGJ010006063.1_pt1 | contig 36859 bp, 18 predicted proteins | sample 8958761 | NCBI WGS metagenome assembly JAEEGJ01 (sample SAMN16246546, study PRJNA631951) | gut metagenome | biome: gut microbiome; feature: rumen; material: RS-attached | host: Bos | place: Iran: Karaj | collected 2018-10
GTGCGCAACCTCTCGCTGGGCTACCGTCTCGACAAGAGCCTGTGCGACAAGATTGGCATCCACTGTGCAAAACTCTACATCCAGGGCAAGAACCTGGGCATGCTCTACTCTTCGGTTGACTTCATGGACCTGGATACAGGTGCCACCTTCTTCAACAGGGGCTTCACGGTAGGTCTGCAACTCGACTTCTAAATCTCACACCATCAATGTTCAACAAAAGAAAGAATATGACTATGAAATATATCAGTAAAATCATGATAGTTGCCACGGCTGTAGTGGCACTGGGAGGAACCACCTCCTGTTCGGACAGTTTCCTGGAGGAAGATTCAGGGCACATGCTGACCGACGGACTGCTGGAGACGGGTGACGGCGCACTCGCCATGGCCGCAGGACTCTATGCCAATCTGCGCTGGCACTTCGGCTATGAGTGGGCCTACGGTATCACACTCTACGGAACCGACGAATTCACCAACGGTGCCGACCTGACCTCTGAATGCTGGAATACCTACGACAACCGTCTGAATCCGCTCGACCTGACACCAGCCCTCGGTGCAGCCAACAAGAACTGCCCGGCCGTATCGGCATTGTGGGACGAGATGTATTACGGCATCTCTACAGCTAACCTGGTCATCTCAAGAGCCAACTTGGTTAAAGACGAAAGCAAGCGCAACCAGGCCATGGGCGAAGCCTATTTCCTGCGCGGATACAACTATTACCGCCTGTTTGCCCAGTATGGTGCCGTGACGCTGCAGACCGAGCCCACCAAGGCCGACTCGATTGTGAGATTCTACAAGCGTGCCACTGAGGAAGAGACGCTCGGACTGGTCATCTCTGATTTCGAGAACGCCTACAAGCTGTTGCCCACGAAGAAAAGCCGCGGCAACGGCACATGGACCCGCTACACTGCCGCCCACTTCCTGGCCAAGGCTCTGCTCTACCGCCAGTCGGAGCGTTGCAGCAGTTGGAACAGCAAATATCCTGCCGCTGCCGACCTGAAGCGTGCCGTCGAACTGTGCGACGAGGTGATCAAGGCCTGCCCGCTGGCTCCCGACTACCGTTCACTCTATGCCGACTGGACTGGTGTGGACTGCGCCAACGAGGGTCTGAGCGAGATACTGATGGTGGCCGAGCACAACGATGCCAGCTCCACACAGGGACGTTTCGGAAACCGTACCTACAACTACTTCAACCCGCAGTTCTCCAACTTCTCAGGCGGATGGACCCAGCGCGGACAGTATATCGGCGGTATGGACTTCCAGCGCTGCCGTCCCACGGAGTACTCCTACGAGATTTTCGACAACGTGAACGACTCGCGTATGTGGAAGACCTACAAGACCGTCTACGGACTGAACAACATTCCGAAGGGTAAGACCCCCGCTGTGGTGGCTAAAGAAAACGGTGTGCAGGAGAGTCAGGTTCCCGGCCTGGGCGACAATGGCATTCTGTTCATCCTGAACAAGAAGGACGACCCACGCTTCAAGGACGAGACCACCTACGGAACTTTCGGACGTGGCGCTGTGGCCCACTCGTTCGTTCATCCTGAGACAGGCAAATGGGTGCCCAACGTATTCCCCGTTTATCTGGGTGGCAAATATGTGCTCAACACCTACGGCGTGAACGGCAACCCCGCACAGTCGAACGTGTTCTGCGGCATCAATAAGACCGATGACGGCTCGCGCACAGCAGAGAAGGGCGACGCCCACCGCGACGTGATCATGGCCCGCTCGGGCGAGACCTACCTCATCAAGGCTGAATGCCAGGTACGCCTAGGCGAATTCGACGGCGCCATCGCTACCGTCAACCAACTGCGCGCCCGTGCACAATGGAAGCAGGGTGAGGATCGCGAATACTACTCCGATGGTTCGCAGGCTTTCACCAGCAACTCTACGGGTGCCTCTGTGCTGGGCAAGTGCTATCCCAACGCCGACAACAAGAAAGAGGAACGTCTGAACAACCTGCAGGCCTATCAGGCATCTTATCTCACCAAGAGCACCTATTATCTCTCCACAGGCATCGACCGTACCACGGCTGCTTCTAACCTGCAGATCGCCAGTTACAGTCAACTGCCTGCTGAAGACGAGGCTATCTTGAGCGAGCTGGGTATCACCGACACGAAGGAGCGACTCATCAACTTCATCTTCAACGAGCGCACACGCGAGTTGCTCGGCGAGTGGAACCGCTGGGAAGAGCTGAGCCGTGCCAACCTGCTGGTGAAACGTGCCAAGACCTTCAACCCCGAGGCAGCTCCTAACGTACAGGCACGCCACAACTACCGTCCTATTCCGCAGAAGTTCATCGATACGCTGCAGAATCCTGACGGCACGAACCTGAGCGAGGCCGACAAGAAAGCTTGGCAGAACCCAGGATACTAATAGAATGCTTACTACTAATGAATTGATAAAAATGACAAATAGGTATTAAGTTAGTCTTTTTAGAAGTTTTAGGTTATTTAGCTATTAGTAGTAGACGCGGTGGTTGTCCGTTGAGGATAGCCACCGCCATTCTTTTTCTGTTATTTCTGCAACTTGGCAGACCGTCTTAGAATCGTATTGCGACTCGAGAAATGACATGTACACTTCTGCCCCCTCTCCTACTCTCCCGACAAAGGAGAAAAGAGAGGGGGCAGACTTATTGTTATAAGCGGAAAGAGGTCGTATTCGTGTACGGAACTGACGGTTAGGAACCTCAAGTTCAATAGCACTCCATCATACTAATTCTCAACGAGAAAAAAATGATTCATAGCGCATCAGGCTTTAGTCCTCAGCGACAAATAATATCGTTGTAACGCATCAGATAAGTATCGTATTGCGTCAGGAATGGACGGAACGGCGCGGCAATGGTGCCTGGATGGTCGAACAAATCGTGCAGGATTTGCGGAACATGGCTGCTCTCCACACGGTAGAGGTACATGTCTGCCGATACTGCTCCCAACTGATTGGCTATCACGGGGAAAGCCGTGCGCGCGAATTTCGGTCCTTGTCCGGCAACTGCCACATTACAGCTGACCACGATGCCACTATCCGTCTGCTCGAAACTGACGTTCCCCTGTCTGCAGACCATCAGCAGTCCATCGCCATTCTTGTCGGTCAGCAGCACCGCGTCGACACCCATGCGGTTGCCCTCGAAGTAGAGGTCGCCCTGCTGCAAGGCCCAGAAGCCATAACGTCCGGCACGGTAGCGGCCCGGATAGGTGGGCAACGGTCCCTGCCCTATCCATTGCACACGGTCTATACGCTTGTCCAAAAGCATGGCCAGACCGAATTCCGAGAGGAACGTATCGGTGCTGTCGGGCGTCAGGGTGAAGCTCACATGCGTGGCGTTGCCCTCCATTTGCTTTGTCACCTGTGCCTCCACATGGAATGCCGTGTCGCCGGCGGCCAATACTCCTTTGTCGTCTTGTCTCAGTTTGAGCAAATATCTCTCCAAACGCTTGTCGCCCACTTTCAGCCGTTCTGCCATAGTTGCCTTTCTGCCGGCACGAACCAAAAGCCCGTCCTGCACGCAGGTCATGGGGTCTGCTGTTGGAACATTCAGTCCCTCGAGCAGTCTTTGGCTCACATCCGCGGGGTTCACACGGACCGTCTGATGATGGAACACATTCCCCTGCTCATCACTAATGTTGAAATGCAACAGGCAAATTCTCTTCTGTTCCCGTTCGGTCAGCGGCAAGGGCAGTGTATAGTCGGCTATTGAGCGCGGCTCACACGCAGGCGAGAACTGTCCCTGCCCGATGGTGTCGCGGTCAGCAGTGAGCGCCCAGTTGAAAGCGACATGGTCCTTCAGGTTCAGAAAGTCGTAGCGGTTGCGTATTCTCAGCGTGACATCCACCATCCCTTGGCTCACAGGAGAGACTGTCAGGACCGAGTCGACGACTGCTGCCCGGGCATAATTATGCTGCAGCTCAAAATAGTTGGGAAGCGGTACCCGGTTGGCATACAACAGACCGTCGGTGCCTTTGTTCCCAAACATTTCGAAACCGCCAGCCTCAGATGTATAGACCTTCTCCTCATAGCCATAGAAACCGTCACGCCGCCCCTCGCCACTGGCCGAACGGAACGGCATGCCCTGGTCCACCCATTCCCACACGCTGCCACCGGCAATACATGGTGTGCGCTCGATAATCTCCCACTGGCGGTCGTGATCCTCGAGAGAAATTCCCAGTGTATGGCAGTATTCCGTGAAGATAACAGGCCGGTCGGCGCGCTGATAGAATGTGGCTATCTGACTGGTTGTGGGATAGTGAGGCGCATAGATGTCGGCTACGGCGGGAAACTCATAATTGAACTTACGGAAATAAGAGCCGACCTGCGGATAGCAGATGGGGCGCGAGGAGTCCAGCGCCTGCTTGACGTAACTGCCCAGTTGTTGGCACATGGGCGTGAGCGGATTCTCATTGCCCAGGCTCCATATCAGCACCGATGCGTGGTTCTTGTCGCGGCGGATGGTGGCTTGTGCGCGTTGCCGCAGAACGTCGTAGTAAGTAGAATCCGACAGATGCTTGTCGCCGTAACCGAACGGCACCTCGTCGATGATATAGAACCCCAGCGAGTCGGCCAGCTCGTAGAACCGCGGCTCACGGGGATAGTGGGATGTACGGATGTAGTTCACCGACGCCTCCTTCATCAGGCGCATGTCCTTCAACGTCAGTTCCTCACTAACGACCTTCACCGTTTGCGGGTCGGTGGCGTGCGAGGTGACACCACGCAACTTAATCGGGCGGCCGTTCAGTTTCAGCACCTTTCCGTCGATAGTCAGCTCTCGGATGCCGAAACGGTGGACAAACGTCTGCAGCACCTTGCCTTTTCTCATGACGCGCGTGTACAGCGTGTACAGATAGGGCGTCTCTGCCGTCCAAAGATGCGGTTTCTGAATGCTGGAGTGCGCTCCGGCGGCCACCGAGTTGCCCTCTGCGTCGCTAATCGTATGCTCTACGACGGTGTTCCTATCCGCGTTCGCCACTTCCGTCTTCACCGTCACCTCTCCCTTCATGGTGGTCGTGATGGTCAGATCCGACAGATGTGTCGCAGGCACGGCAAAGAGGGTTACGTCGCGGAAGATTCCGCACGGTGCCCAGTCGTCGTTATAGTCGAAGTCCGAGCCTTTGGCCTGTGTCACCACCCGCATCGTCAGCTGCTGGCGTTCTGCCTTTTTATTAATATAAGGTGTGATATCGAACTGCGCTGTATTGTAAGCCGAGGCCCACGAGCCCGCCTTTTGTCCGTTCACCCACACGTCGTAGGCATAGAGCACCCCGTCGAAACGCAGGATAACCCGTTGACCCTTCCATTGGCGTGGCACGCTGAACGACGTCTGATACCAGCCTGTCAGCGGCGCGGCCCTGTCGTAGTGCGGCTTGCAGAAACCGTATGCCTCCCAGCAGCCCGGCACGGGAATAGTGCGCCAGCTTGCGTCGACGGGCGGCACGGCAGCAGCTTCGCCGGTAATTCCTTCCACCACCTTGAGATTCCACATCCCGTTCAGACTCTTTTTCATCGACGCGTCGGTGACGGGCCACACACCGCTCAAGGCGTCGACCACCTCGGCACGGGCACACAGCGCCATAACTGCCAGGCACAGGGTAGCAAGGGTCTTTCTCATCTTCTACAGTTTCTTGTAAATCAAATCTATCTTCGTGTATTTCCTCTCCTTCGCATTGTTCCAGTGCTCCATCAGTCCCAGCGGACGCTCCAGAGGTTTGCCATCCTGCTTGTACACTGTCCCGCTCACCGGACTGGGTATCGTGGCGGCCTCGCGCAAATACTCATCGCAGTAGTTCAGGCTTCCGAACTCGGGCCACTCGCTAATGAGCAGGTCCATGCCCACGGCATCGCACGCCAGCTCGTCCTGCGAAACGATGATGGAGCAGCACCAGTCGCCGCCGAAAGGCTCTTTCTCCCACTTGGGAGCCGGAGCACCGTTGACGTCGCGCGAGCCGTAAGTGCCGTCGATAAGGAAGAGCAAAGCCTTCTGTCCCATATCCTTGTGCGCCATCCAGTCGACGAAGGTCTTGTACTGGGGCTTGCCGTTGCGCTTATCCTGGCTCACATTGTTGTGGGCGTTCTGCCGCCAGAGCAGGTTAATGTCGGTAGCGCCATACCAGTTCTTTGCCGTCAGCGTCACGCCCGGACCGCTATGCGTCTTCAGCAGGGCTGAGTTAATCAGGTAATCCGCGTCGACGATGCACTTGGCCAGTCCGCGGGCCATCTTACCGTTATCAACGGAATAGACTATCTGCTCAGGATAGTACTCGCACTTCTCGCGCCCGTCGCCGCCGATATTGTCGATCATGCGGACTTGGGGAAACTCACGATGCACCTTATTATAAATGCTGTCGGTGATGGCACGGCTGGGCTCGCAGAGGATAATGTCGCGCTCGTCCACTTTGGCGTCGCGCACCAGCGAGCGCACCAGCGCCAGAGTGACAAAGGGCGACGAGTTCAGTTCGATGGTGTCGTGGTGCGTTATGGCATTGTTCAAGTTCAGCTTCACGGCAATCTTCTCGCCACGGCGGTAGTTGCGGTTGCCCCGCGCATGTTGCTTGTTGAAGTGGCAGAACAGCGCCCGCCATGCCTTACGGACATTCTTCTGACCCGTAAGTTGCACAACGGCCTCGCGCACCATGGCGTCGGCCTTCTCCTGATTGTTCCATCGGTCTTCCACCCATAGTCCGGTTTTCTCGTCCCAGGAGGCTACGCCCGGCGCATGAATCCACGCCACGCGTCCGGGGAAGATGCCCTTTCCCTCGCCAAGAGGCTCGTTGGGCCCCACAAAGAGTTTGGGTTTCATCGGATTGAAGTCGCCGAAGAACATCCGGTCGCGGTTCACCGCCATATCAAGCGGCTGGAAGGTCGTAGCAGGTCCCAGGTCGGGATTACGCCACGAGCACAACTGCCACACAACCTTGCCCGTCTTATCAATCTCGACCACCTGGGCAGGTGCGTGCAACGTGTCCATCGGCGTCTTGCTCCACTCATTCACCCAGTTGCTGATGAGGGTGTTTCCGTTCTTCAGCCTGACCGACTTCTGCGGCTGGGTGACGCCGAACGACGTCGTATTCACTTCCCACACCGTCTTTCCGCCACGCGTTATCTCCTGCAGCTGGCCTTTCCTGCCCGTAATCAGAATATTACCTTTGTCCAGCTCCACCGCCGACCACGGACCGAAGACGTTCCAGCGATACACCTCACGGCCGGCAGACGTGTATTCGCTGACAAAGCCCATGCCCATGTTGGCCACCAGCAGCGTGCCGCGAGAGGTCAGGCGGGCATTGCGGAACTGACCGTGCACCGACCCTTTCTCCTGGGTGGGCAGCACAAACTCGCGCACCACCTTTTTCGAGGGAATCTCCATCACGACGGCTTTCGCAGGTCGTCCGTTCTGGACGAACACGACGTGATTCCGGCCGACGGGCTGGATGGTATGAATCTCGGTTCCCTCGGGAGCAGCGTAGCTCCATACCGTCTGGTTATCTTGTGTCAGCTCGGCGATTCCGTACTGGTGAGCGATGAGCACATGCCCGTCGGTCATCAGCACCGCGTCGCTGATTTCGCCACGGCCTTGCTTGTTCTCATACGCCCAGCTAACTTGTCCGTCCTTGACAATAAACATGCGCATGCGCTTGCTCTGTCCGGCATAAAGGAAATTGTGTCTGTCCAGTGTGTTGGCTACATCTTGGGCCAGCATGCCTACTGTGCAGACAAGGAATGTCAGTAGTAGATACAGTTTTCTCATTTGTTTTCCGATTAGTATGTTATAATACTGCAAAGATAGGCCGTCTGACGACAGCCCTGCCGGTAATTCTATACGATTATCATGAAAAATAGTCCGATTCGTCTGCAAAGATAAACAATATCTGTCACATAGCAAAACAAAAGCCTTGCAACACCGTTTCGGTTGCAAGGCTTTTTTGCTCATAATATTATTGAACTATAAACGGTTTCCCAATCTGTTATTCTGCGTCGTCGTCCCAGAAGATGCCCTTCTTCGACATTACTTCGATGCCATCACCATTGGCCTCACCGATGGGACGCTGTTCGCTGGTTTCATCCAGATTAGTGACTCGCCAACTTCCTTTACGCATCAGCTGCTCATCCATTTCCACCAGCATCGCTTCTGGCTTGATATATTGTTTTTGTTTCATCTTTGCATCCTCCATGCTTTACTTAACAATCCACTTTTTACCATTCGCTACATAGATACCTTTCGAAAGACGGCCCATCGTCTCGGAGTCTGCCACCTTACGACCGCTCAAGTCGTAGACCACATTGCCGTCATTTCTGGTGTTCACCACTGGCATTCCGTCGATGCTTGTCGTGTCATCATAGATACCATTGATAGAGATTCGCTTCGACGAAGCTGGTGTTGTCGTCTGGTTAGTCTCGGTGATCCATCCGCGGAAGCCTTTGATCGTTGTGTCCGTTTTTAGGTAATACATATTATATACATGAGTATCTTTGTGCTTACCCAAAACGTATGAGCCAGCAGGAATCGACGTCTCGTTGAAATAGGTGGCATGCGAGTAGATAGACTCTCCTTCCTTTTCGTTTTTGCACTCTTTGACTTCCACTGCTGTAGGCAAATCAGCTTTCACGAACGAGGCATCACCCATATTATAATAGGTACGTAATTTACCTGGCTCATCTGGGTCTGCTTCAGATGAAGCTAACGGACTGTTTTGAGGCTTGATAATATAGAAATGGCCTGCTTTGATAGCCGCACCTTCTGCAGGCAGAGGTACAGACTGGAAGTCAATGATGCCCGTATTGCCCGATAGATTTCCTGGACCGAGAAGTTCTGCCACTTGCGTTCCATCGCCAAAAGCATTACGTACTTGCACAGCCGTCAAATTCATCGGATAGACAAACGAGTTCCACTGACCAAGTTCAAAGGTCCGATGCAGACGAATGGCACGATTATTATACTGAACATTATCCGCAATTTCCTGATACTCTGTCTCACGCTCATCAAACCATAGAGGATTGGCTGTACCTAAATATGTGATTTCAAACTGGTCAGCACCTACCCAATCGGTGTCATGATAGTAATTAACACGGCTACCACCACTGCCTGTAGTAGCGTCACTACTACTCTTGGTTGCCCCCAGTTTCACTACACCGAAGTAAATCTTGTCATTTCCATTTATGCTAATCTCCAACTCACGGTAATACTGAGTTTTATCATAGACAAAGTCATAGCCAGCACCAATAACTCCTACTTTTGTCAAAGGGTTACGTGTATAAGAGCCTTTATTACTCTTATCATAGCCAGAGACTTTCATCAATGCAGCCGACTTACTCACTACGTCGGGGTTGTTGATGTCAGCCAAAGTAAGGTTTGCGGGATTCTTTGTTGTAGCAAAGAGATATGCTGGATTTTCCCCTTGGTAAAAACCATAAGCTGAGATTCGATAAATGCCTGTTCCATTTTCAGGAGGAGTGATATAAGTAGAAACAGTTCCCACACCTTCAAATTCCAGATAGCCAAATTTGGCTTCGACTTTACCATTGAAGCCATCATGATACTTGTCATCAAATTGAGCTTTCAGCCTGACAGGAACATTGTAATTCTCACCTTCGACAGTTCTCGTTCCTTCCTGATTGTTAGTTCTTGCCGATGTGTCACCATTTCCGGCTCGATAGCCCCATGTATAGCAGTAGCGGCCTTCACCGATAGTAGTATAAATCACATCTTCAGCAAACCTATTGGCAACCCATCCACTATCAGCGTAAAAGAACGAGAAGTCATTACGTTCGAAACCGCGGTCATTAATCAGGTAGGTCAAGTTCGTGCTTAATCCATCCCCCATGTCAGAGACAGTCATTGTAGCCAATAACTGTTCTTTGGTAACGACACGCCATTTATACAAATCATCAATCGACACTTTTGTATCAGCATTGAATATCTGGACCATTGTCTCTGCATAATCGTGAGGTGTCTTGCTATTATCTACAGAAGACACTCTGTCCTTAGGAGTACTCTTATCTTTTCCATCAAATCGTTGAAGCTGTGACCAAGTCGCCTTGTCATAGCTGCTGGAAAGACTGACTAGATAGCCATATCCGTCACCGTCATGGTTGCCCCAGTTGTCGCCATACACAGCACCCATCCAATATTTATCTCCACCCAAAGTCTGATACATGTAGTAAGTGTCAGTACCATCATCTGTCTCTACAGGCACAAATGTCCAATCGCGAAAGCCGCTATCTCCATCAAAAATAATAGTATAGGTCTTTGTCGCATCTGTGCTACCATTGTTTGTTTGCCATGCATTGTCATTACCACAACATATGCCGGGCACGTTACAAATTAAGTATTTGGCAATACCATCCTTTTGAGTGGTCTGCCCTGTATCAAAATAATAGTTCTCACCACTCTTGTACACTTTCAGCATTTTTCCTGAGTCGTTGTAAAAAAGTCGTCCTTGTACGCCCCAATCACCACCATGAATCATAAAGCGGCCTGTTCCAACGTTATAAAGGAACACTTCCTGTCCATCAGCCAAATCACTTACGTTTGTACCCTGCCAACGTGTCGTAGTTTGCCCTTGCGCAGAAACGGGGGGAATAAAAACACCAAGTCCCAACATAGCCAGGACTACCCATAAAGTAAATCTTTGTCTCATAAGCATTATATTATTATTAAGAAACTTGTTTATAAACACTTGAGTCTGAATAACTAGAATACTGCATTCATAATCTTATTTCGCAATAAAATTAGTATGGCTAACTAGTTTATTATATAAGTTCCCCATATACTCTGGGGCAACGGCACAATAATTGTGCTTAATTTTCAAGTATTCGGTTTACCCCTCTAAAAAAGTTCCAATTTCTCAAATAATTAAACTAAATTAACAGTTTAATTACATTTATAGATAATAGAATCGTCAGCTCTTCTGGTATTTCGACGGTGTCACTCCGAAGTGTTGTTTGAAGCAGCGGCTGAAATACAGGGGGTCGGAGAATCCCACCTCATAGGCCACCTCGCTGATGTTGACGGCCCTGCCCTGCCTCAGCAGCTCAGCCGCCCTTGCCATACGCATGTCGCGGATATACTCCTTGGGCGTCTTGCCTGTAATCTCCACCATCTTGCTATAGAACTGGCTGCGTCCGTAGCCCGTGGCGTGCGCCAGGTCGTCAACCAGGAAGTCGGGATTCGATAGGTTGCCCTGAATCTTCATGTCCACAATTTCGCGGAACTTCCTGTCGCGGTCGGTGGTGATGATAGCCTCGGTCTGGGCGGCGCTCTCGGCAGTCTTGTTCTCCTTCGAGTAGGCAGCCTTCAGCCGCTCATGCTGCTTGAGCAGAGCCACACTCTTGCTGACGAGCAGCACCGGACTGAACGGCTTGGGAATATAGGCGTCTGCCCCGTAGCGTATGCCCTGGAGCTGTTTTTCCACATTGCTGATGGCTGTCAGCAGGATGAACGGGATGTCGAACAGGTCGTCGTCGTTGCGCACCTCCTTGAGCAGTTCCATGCCGTCCATCTGCGGCATCTTGATGTCGCTGACCACCAGATCGACGGTTGTCGAGCGCATGATGTCCAGGGCTTCCACACCGTCCTGTGCCGTTGTCACATGGAAATACTTGCCCAGTTCGGCTGCCACATAGTCGCGCACATCCTCGTCGTCGTCGACGACCAGCACGTTGCGGTTGTTCAGCGGTTCCATCTGCATCTCTTTGTAGGGCACCATGATGTCCTTCTGCAATTGCTCGTCGTCAGCGGCTTCGTCGAGGCTCTCCACCATCGTAAGGTAGTCCTCGGGGGCATACACCTCCTGCGAGGCGGGCAGCATGACGGTGAAGATGCTACCTCCGGCAGGGTTGTCGTGATACTCTATGGTGCCGTGATGTGCCAGCACAATCTGCTCGGTGAAATTCAACCCAATGCCGATACTGTCGGCGCTCATATTGGTCTGCATGAAGCGCGTGAACAGCTGGTTCTGTTTCTCCTTAGGCACGCCCACGCCTGTGTCCTCCACAAGTATTGCCAGCTTGCGCTCTTCCTCCAGCAGTCTCACCCTCACCACCACCGAGCCTTTCCTCGGCGTATACTTGAAGGCGTTGCTCAGCAGGTTGTACATGATCTTGTCCACGTATCCGCGGTCGATATACAAGACGTATTTCTGTGCGAAAGGCACGAACTGCAGACTCATCTGACGGTTTTGCGCCATGTCGGTGAAGCTCATGGTGATGTCGCGCAGGAACTTGATGACATCCGTCTCCTGCAGCTTGAGCGTCAGCCTTCCGTCCTGCAGCTTGTGGAACTCCAGCAGCTGGTTGATGAGGCGGAGCAGGCGGTCGGTGCTGCGCGCCATATTGCTCACGGGCTGCTTCAATGCCGCGGGCAGATCGCCGGCCTTGCGCATGCGCTCCATAGACCCTTGTATGAGCGTGAGCGGCGTGCGGAACTCGTGGCTCACGTTCATGAAGAAGTGCTGCTTGAAGTCGTTCATCTCCTTGTCCATACGGATGCGGTTGCGCATTCTGTAGGTCATTTTCAGCAGTCTGAGGATGTACCACGCCACCGTGCCCACGACGGCAAGATAGAACAGCCAAGCCCACCACGTGTTCCACCACGGGCGCGCGATGACCACTCTCACGACTGTCTCCTCGCCGTCCTTGCTGCCTGATATTCTCACGCGGAAGGTATAGTCGCCCGGGCTCAGGTCCTTGTATATGGCCTCGTTCGAGCGTGTGGGCAGGCTCCAGCCGCGGTCGAAGCCTTCCAGCCGGTATTCGTATTCCGTGCGGTGGGGGAAGTCGAAGCGCATGTCGGAGAAGCGGAAGGTGAGCGAGTTCTGCCGGTGCTTCAGTCTGAACACGCCCTTGGTGGCCTGTGCCGTATCGTAGTAGGGTGAGCCGTTCACCAGCAGGGTGGTCACCGCCAGCGTGCCCGTGCCGCGGCCTCCCAGCCTGGTCTCGTCGGGGTTGAAGCACACGATGCCGTTGTTGGTGGCAAAGACGAGCGTGCCGTCAGCGAGCGTGCACGACGAGTTCTCGCTGTAGACCTCTCCCAGCGGGTCGGCCGAGAGGAAATAGTTGGTGAACTGCATGGTGGTCATGTCGAGTTTCGACAGTCCGTAGTCTGTACCGATCCACAGGTTTCCGTGCTTGTCGGCAGTAATCGAGTTCACCGTATTGTCGGTGAGTCCCTTGTCGGTTCCCATCTGCTCGAAGGTCAGGTGGGCAATGTCGTCGGCATGGGCAATGCGGTACAGTCCGCCTCCTACAGTAGCCAGCCACACGCTTCCGTCGCCGCTGCCGTAGATGTCGCGTATCTCGTAGTATCCCAACGCGCTGTTTTTCGAGTTATAGTAATGGTAGGCCTTCGGATCTTTCTCCAGCCGGTCGGGGTCGAAGGCCACCAGTCCGTTGGCACACCCCGCCAGTATCATGCCCTTACGCGTCTCGTGCAGCACCGTCAGCGTGCGCAGGAACGGGTCCTCGGTAAGGAAACGGCTGAAGCGGTAGCTTCCGTCTGTCTGCCGTTTAGCCAGGCAGAGTGCCCCCGTGTTCACGGTAATCCACACCCGCCGGCTCTTGTCGCACATAATGTCGAACACCTTGCCGGGCGCGATGCTGCTGTCGTCGGCTGGGTCGTTGCGGTAGAACTTCCCGTCTACGCTCACGCCCTGATGGCGCGTGCCTATCCATGTGTGCCCGTCCTTATCGATACATACCGCCAGCAAGTCGTCCACCACACCGATGTCGGTCTTGCGCAGTTCCATCGACTGGGTGTCCAGCCGGTAAGAGCCCTTCATGAAGTCGCCCACCCACACTTGTCCGTCGGCAGTCTGCCGCAGACAACGGAAGAAGTTGGCATACTCGGGTGTGTCGTGACGGGCGGCGAACAGTCTTTTCACACCTCGCGGGATGGTCGTAATCACGTTCAGGCCCATATTCTCCTGCGACACCCAAATGTTTCCCGCATAGTCGCACAGCACGCCGTACAGATAGTCCGTGCGCACCGGGCTGGCATCGCCGTCGGCTGGCTTGTAGTGTTCCAGCCGCTCGTTCTCGGGATTGAACATCCACAGACCGTTGCCGATGGTCGACACCCACACGTTGCCGTCCATGTCGGTCACCACCTTGTAAGGAGGCACGCCACGCTTGTTGAGCATCGCGGGGTCGAGAATCCTGAACATATAGGGTTTCTGCTTCTTCTTGTCGATATAACAGAGGTTCACAGCCTGGTCGCAGATGTACCAGTTGCCCACATTGTCGGTGTAGACGTTGCCGCCCGGCAGCTGTACCGAGCTTCTCTCCAGCGTGTTCTTTTCCGTATCGTAGACGAAGGTTGTGCCCGAGGTCACCACAATCAGCCTGTTGCCGATGGCAGCCAGCCCGCTGACGCTCACCCCCGACAGGCCGCCCACGTAGGCACTCACGTCCTCATGCAGCTGGCCACGACTGTCGACATGCATCAGGTGCTGGTCGGTCGTAGCGAAGTACACCTTGTCGCCCACCTCGGCGGCACAAGCTGCCATAGCCTGCTCCGTCACGCTCCGCAGCTTGCCGTTCTCCTTCACGTACAGTCCGCCGTCGGTGCATATCCACACGCGATGACGGCTGTCGGCATAGACGTGCCTCACATGATCCGACCGCAGCATGCCGTTGCGCTCGCTATACTCGTGCGCCTCTATCTTCCCGTCGCGGTATTTCACCTCCAGGCAACCCGAATACGTGTACCACAGCCACGTGTCGCCGTCGGGCGTAAAATAGCAGTCGCAATAGTTGCGGGCATAGTCGCCCGTGGTGGTGAAGTCGACGAAGCGCCGTCTGTTTGTATCGTAGCAGCTGTAGCGCTCGCCCTGCAGGCGAATGAACAGCAGTCCGTTGGGATTCTGGTGGAGTTCTCTGATGCGGTTGTTCAGCAGCAGCGCGTTGTTCCCCTCCGCCTCGTGCCTGAGCACATCGAAAGAGTAGCCGTCGTGGCGGCACAGACCGTTGGCGGTTGCGAGCCATATATAACCCTGCGGGTCCTGCACCATATTGATGACATAATTGCTTGGCAGACCGGCCTCTGTGGTCAGATTCCGGTATTTCAGCTCCGTCTGGCTCCATGCGCAGACCGAAAGCAACAGCATCCATATGGTCAATAACTTCCTCATAGTTTTATACGACAAAGGTAATAAATAAAACTGAGAAATAAAAATATTGTTCCATTTATTTTACGTTTCCCACAGTACGATTTTCGGAAAACTTGACAGAGAAACGTAAGTGCGTGGAGGGTTGAAAATGCTAAACTCATTCGCCCCATGAGTCAGCCCCATTCTTCCATTCCATCGACGAACTTCCCAAATGCCTGAATGCCCGAATGCCTGAATGCCCGAATGCCCGAATGCCCGAATGCCCGAAAAAGGTTTCATTATTTTATTATTTATATATATTATTATAATAATATATATAAATAAAAGTATTTAATTACATTTTGATTATTTTGCGTTTTTACATAGCTAATTCGGGCATTCGGGCATTCGGGCATTCGGGAAGTTTTTTTATAAATTACTGACAATCAGAAACTTTACTAAAAAAATATCCGGTAAGCCACCGGAGTTTTTACAAGTCCCTACTGTATTTTTTTTCCCTAAAAACACGCTTTTTTATACGGGAAAAGTTGACTATCTCAACTAAAACGGTTGACGATCTTTACCGATGCCGTTGACTCTTTTCCTAAGAATGTTGGCCATGCGGGGTATTGTTTATTGTTTCTATTGGCTCGCGACCACTACCCTCGGGGGCAAAAGAGTCGCCAACCAGCCTGCCGAAATCGGGCCGTCGCCCCCTCCACTTCCATCGTAATCATATACATCCGACGCTCCGAGTAGTTGTGGTGGCCGTCGCGCCGTTTCATCGAGTCTTTCCTCTCCCCGGCATATTTCCTTTTCTTTGCTATCTGCTCGTCGTTCATCTGTCATTTGGGATTTCCAATCAGCAAAGTTTCATAAATCTTTTCGCGAACAGCGTCTACCAGACAGATTATTTGCACGATAGATGCAACATGAAAGTTGCTTTCTTATACCAAAGCCGCAAGCCGTCCTCCCGCACAGCCTTCTACAGCCGCCACTACGCGCTCAGGCGCCGTGGAGTTGCTTTCGGCGCACACCTATTGCTCAATAGAAAGATTAATGACCAACGGGCAAGGGGTAAGCAATCAACAACAATCATTGGCCTATCGCCAATTGCCTATAGTCAACGACCGATGGGAACGGTCAAACGGCCAATAAAAAAGCCCCTTCCGGCACTCGCGTGGAGAAACCGAAAGGGACGATATAAAGAGAGAGAGAAGCCTGTTTTATTTGAACAGCTCGTCGAGATAGGTGTAGAAGGCGGGGCTCTCACCAATGATGGAGCGTGCTATGCGCCCCTGCGGGTCGATAATGATCTTGGTGGGATAGCCGGTGATGCCGAACTGCTGAGTGATGTCGCCCTCACCCTTCTTGTTGTATACGTGCAGCCAGGGCAGCTGATGGTCGGCAACGGCCTTCTTCCATTTCTCAGGAGTGTCGTTGCAGTCCACACCGAGGATTTCCATCTTGTCCTTGTACTTCTCGTAGTACTTCTTCATCTCGGGGAATCCCTTGATGCACCATCCGCACCACGAGCCCCAGAAGTCGAGCACGACGTATTTGCCGCGCAGGGAGGACAGCGAGAGAGGCTGTCCGTTGATATCCTCAAGGGTGAAGTCGGCGACCTGCAATCCCTCTGCCTGCAGTTTGGCAGCCCTCTCGCGGCGCTGCATCTGCATCTTGATCATGTCGTAGAGCGGCTGATAGAGAGGTTTCATGCGCCCGTCGCGTACGGACGGAGCGAGCGATGCCAGATAGTCGTCCCACTGGCGCGGGTCAATGCTCTCGAGGAAAGCTGCCGTTGCCTCGTAGTCGGGATGCTGCTTGGCGAACGCTATGATGGCCTCGGCGCGCTGAGCACGCGCGTTCTCGCCCTTGAAGGGCTTGACCGCGGCGTCCATCTCGGCATACTGCTTGTAGAACTTGCTGCCGCCGATGGTGTAGTCGGTCATCGTGCCGTTGAGTTCCAGGGTCTCGCCCGGTACTCCAGCCAGGCGGATGGAACTGCGGCGGCCGGCAGGCTGCGCACTACGGATATAGAGGGTTACGGGCTGGCTGAGGGGAATCGCACAGTTGATCTTCCCGTTCTTCAAGGCGATGGTGTCAGTCTTTCCCGAGCGGGCATTCTCCATCATGGTGACAATCATCTTATCACCAATACCTTCGAGTTTTCCTTTGATACGCAGCACACCGTTGTCGGCTGCCTGAACGCCAGTGCACAGGGCGCTGACGAAAAGAATGAATAATAGTTTACGCATGTCTAGTCTTGTTTTCGTTTTAGGGTCTGCCAAAATCAGCCTGCTCGCCTTTCAGCACTTTGATGAGGCGCGGCATGACGGCTGTGAGATTGCCCGAGAGCGTCATATTGCCGGCACGTGTCTGTGCCTTGCGGGCGCCGCTCTGCAGGTCGTCGTAGCGTTTCTGCAGCATCTGTGCCGCACGGTTGCGCACGGCCATATCGGTGCAGTCTTTCATAAGAGGATTCATCCATTTGCAAAGCTCAATGTCGGAGACGTCGAGCGACGGGTTGTTGAAAAACTCCTCGCAGTTGCTGACGTATGCCGTCCAGTCTTTCTGCCGCTCAGCCAGCCGGATGAGCACGTTCAGACGGGACTCGTCGCGGCCTTCGATACCACACTCCTGCATGGCTGCCACCCACTGGTTGAACTTCGGCTCGTCGAGCCACACCTTGCCGTCCTTCTCGATGATGAGGTCGCGGCCGTAGTAGCTCCACATGTTGCGAAGTTTCATCGCCACGGGCATGTCGCCGGCAGCCTCTTTGAGGGCTTCGGGATGCTTGGTGGCATAGATGGCGGCGGGATGCAGCGGGTTGGTGAGGTGGCGCATGAACACGTCGCGCAGCCGGGCATCGGCGGCGAAGGTCTCGGCCTTGCCCTTGAGCAGTTCCTCGGCAACGAGGTTGCACTGGTCGCGCTTGAAGGAACTGCCCAGCGTACTCAGATACTCATAGAGGAACTCCTCGCCACGCTCGCCGGCAGCCCAGCGGGCATCCATCTCAGCCGAGCCCTTGTCGACGCTGTTGTCCTGGACCCGCTTGAGGAAGGTGTCGGCGTCGCTGCCGCCAAGGAAGCGGCCGAGCTCTTGTCCGGCACTATTGAGGATGAGGAACGTGGGATAGGCCGACACCTGCCATTTCTTGGCCAGTTCGGGACCTTCGCCCTTCTCCATGTCAATCTGGAAGTTCACGTATCCGGCATTCATGAATTTGCCTACCTTCTCCTGCGTGAACACGTCGCGAGCCATCATCTTACAGGGGCCGCACCACGAGGTGAAGCAGTCGACGAAGATGAGTTTCTTCGTGTCCATAGCTTTCTGGACAGCCTGGCTGAACTTAGTACCCTGCTGCTCGAAGACAATGCCCTGGCCTGCCGTCTGCGCCTGGGCGCAGAGGCAGAGCAGCAAGGCTGCCATTATGAAAAAAAAGTGTTTCTTCATTGTTTGTTTCCGTTTCAAAGATGGGTCAGATTACATCTCCATAGCGTACTTCCAGCACATCTCCTTAATCTTGCCCGGCACATTATAGACCTTCGGCTCGCCGATGATGGCGCCGCTGGCAGGATTGACCTGATACTGGTAGAGTTTGCCCTGCTTGGTGCTCTCGTTCCAAGTGGCAATGTGCATCAGCTGGTTGGCGCTGGGCAGGATGCGCTGGTGAAGCATCATATAGTAGTACTTCTGCAGGCGCACGCAGGTGACCTCCTCGCCGTTAGGAGCCGTCCAGAGCGTAGAGGCTGTGGTAGACTGGTTGTAGGCCAGGTTGTAGACCTTGTTGCCAGAGCTGTAGAGGATGTACTGTCCGAGGTAAGCTGCCGCCATCGACGTAGCCGAGCTGATGCCCGGAGAGTTGGTGATGTTGTGCAGTCCCAAACCAATGTTGGGCAGGTTGATGTTCGACCTCATGCCGAAGTTAGCCTCAGCCAGATAGTACTCGCTGCCCTTCTTCATGATGAGATAGTCGTAATAGTTGGTGTTGTTACCCCAGTCGCCCATTATCAGTTCCATGCCTACATCATTGACATCGAAGGCAGCAACAGTAGGATCCTGCGGACCGAACGACATGAAGCTCACTCCACCACGCGGAACCACGAGGAAGCGCTGGTTGGTCTGGTCGTAAACCACGGCATCGAACGAGGCAGCCCTCACGGCGCTGGCCCAAGGAGCCAGTTTTCCGTAATTACCACTCATGGAAACACCGAAGAAGTTGCTGCGGCCTCCCATGAAGGAAGTGACATACACCTTGTTGTCGTTGATGATGGTCTCGCCCATAGCAGAAGAACCAGCCGGTCCGTAATATGTGACATCGTAGCGCGAGGGCACCTCGTAGAAGAGGTTCTCGAAGGCGGTGTTCTTCTCGAACGTGGTATGGCTCACACCGGCATACTCCTTATCGGTGAAGAGCATGATGATGTCGCCCTGCGCCAGATTGGCACACGTGTGCAGCATCGTCACCGGAGCACCGTTCATGTGGGTGTTGTTGGAAGCCTTATACAAATCCCAGAACTCGCGTTCCTTGATGATGTTGCGCTTGGTCCACTCGTTGACAACGAGTCCCACGTCGGTTTGTCCGGGAGCGTCGGCACACTCGTAGAGCACAATCCAGCCGGCGCTGATAGACTCCTCGATGGTCACGCTGGTACCCATGTAGTACTCCACTCCGTCGTTGCGGTTCTTAACGGTCAGTTGCAAATGATAGCTGCCGCCGCCACGGGTAATCTGAGCATCCAGCTTACGTGATGTTGATAGCGTGTCGATGGTATAGTCGACACCGGCACCCGAGGCCGTCGTGTAGAGAGTCCAGAGATAGTCGAGCGGAGCCTCGTCGCCAACCACCTGCTTTCCCTGGTAGGTCACCATGGGATCGATGGTGAGCGTGTCGAATCGGGAAATCACATATCTGTCGAGAATACGCTCTCCCGGGCTCTCAATCTCCACCTCCTCGAGGTCAATATAGTCGTAATTGCCCTTATCATCGTAGCAGGCACTAAGTGCCAATGCCAGGGCAGCTGTAGCAATCCATGTTATTTTCTTCATATGATATCCTCCTTCTTTTAGAATGTAACAACCGTGCCCGTCTCATCGGTCAATGGCGTGGAATGAGTGGCATTGTACTCGTCAAGGGCCTGGCGCAACTTGTTGGCCAGATACAGGGCGTAATTGTACGACACGGTGTTGTTGGCCTCATCGTAGGGCTGAGAGGCACGATAGTTGATGTGGAAGTCCATCATGCCCAGCACCTGAATCATAAACTGATACTTCACCCGGCTGTACTCGCCAAAGATTCCCTGATAAGCCATCAACGGATAGGTGGCGGCATCCCACTCGGCAGGCTTGGCCAGATAATTCTTCAGCACGACCTTCAGCTGGCTGCGCTCACCGGCACCTGTCTGGAACTCTGTGTTCTCTTTCATGCGGAAATAGATGCGGCCGTCGCTGGTGCTGAACGACGAGGGGTTGCGCAACTTCGATGTGTCGAAGAAGATCGTGTCCTGAATCTGCACCTCTCCGGCAGGGATGGTGTAGGTGCGCAGGAAATAGCTGCCCTCAGCCTGTGCTATGTCACCGTCGAAGGCCTCCAGCTCGAAGGTGCGGTCGCGGTCGACCGGCATTCCAGCCACACGGGCATGGAAGGTCAGGAAGCCCATATCGACAGAATAAGAATAATTGTAAATAACGCTGTCTACCGCGATGCCCGCTGTTCCCAACCAGATATTCAGCGAGGTGTTCTCGGTGTCGTAGAACGAGACTTCCTCCTTGCTGCACGAACTGAGGAACAAGCAACAGGGGACAAGCAACAGCAGAATCCGCAGATGCAAAGACTCTGTCGAACGTTGTATGATATGCTTTATTGTCATCATAATTGTCATTTTTCAATTGTCATCAGTTAATCGATTACCTGTTCTCCTGACGCTGTGCTGCGGTGGTCTCGCTCTGCGGCAACGGGAACGTGTAGCCTTTCAGCGCAATAACGTCGGCGTCGGAGCCAATGATGCTGCTGCGGTTGAGGCGCTTATAGAGGAAGAAGAGCTGTCCCTCGCCAATCAGTTCGCGACGATACTCACGGATAAGCTCTGCATAGAAGTCATCAGGATTGTTCTCGAGGCTGCCCACGTTACGTGCGGCGCGCAGGGCATTCAGACCATCCAGTCCGCTGCCCGAGCTGCGGTAGTCACATTCTGCCTGGATGAGGTACATCTCGGCAACACGGATGAGCGGCAGCTTGTTGGTGTAGTACGAGCCACCACCCGACGGGGTGTACTTCTGCAGGTAACGATAGTCAATCTGGTCGGCATTGGTACTGTTCTTGAACAAGTACAGATAGCGGTAGTCGGCCGTCTGGTTGTCGTAATACTCCAGGAGCGAAGCTTGGTCGAGCGAGAAGTTGGAGGCACTGTACTCCAGGTTGAAGTAAGTGTCGGCCAAGGTCTGCAGGTTCACGTTGTTCAGACCGAACAGCTGCTCTGTGGCCAGCGAGTTGTCGTTGCTCTGCTGCAGCAAGCCGTCGTCGGCCCATGGGAATGCCTCAGAGGTGATGACCACATTGGCGGCTGCGCGGGCCTTGTCGTACTCCTTGGTCCACATGTACACGCGGGCCTGGAGGCCTTTTACGGCGTAATAGTTCAAGTGCATCTGACGGTTCATCAGGTAACCGTTGTCAATCAGCTCGGTAATCTCCTCGCCAGTCAGGATCGGGTCAACTTTCAGCAGGTCCTCGGCGGCGAGCAGGTCCTCGATAATCTTCTGAGCCACATCCTTCACGGAGAGCTGCGGTGAAACTTTGTAGCTCATCTCGCTCACAAACGGGATAGACGGCATAGACGAGTTCACCTCGAAGCTGACGCCAAAGCAGCGCAGAAGGTCGAAGTGGAGGAATGCGCGGAGGGCAAGAGCCTCGCCCTTGATGATGTTGTAGTTGTTGGACTTGAACACATTCTTGTCGGCATCGATGTGCGACAGGATATTGTTCACGTTGGCAATCGTGTTATACATGTTCTGCCAGAGGGAAGTGATCAGGCCCGTAGGCACACTGCCCGAATAGTCGTAGGCAGGCATGTCGCCGTAACTCGACGAGGGATAGTTGGTCCACTCATGAGCCAGCACGGCCATTGCGCCGAAAGTCATCTCCTTGGCGTATGTGCTGCCCGCTACCATCGACGAGTAGGCACCTGCCAAAGCCTCCTTGTAGCCTCGCTCATCGCTGAACAGCTCGTCAGACTCTACCTGTGAGTTGGGCTGAACCGAAAGCCAGTCGTTACAGGAAGCAAGCAAAGGCAAAAGAGCTAATAAGCAAAAAGGTAACAAGCCTTTTTTCATTTTCCTCACCTTATATAGAATTGTTGTATTCATAATTCTCAATCCAATTTTCAATTATCAATTCATTAGAATGTTGCCGACAGAGAGAACGCAAATGTGTGGGCATACGGATAGTCGAGACCACGCTCGGCCTTAATGGTGCTGGCGTGGAACACATCGTTCATGTAGAACTGCAGGCGCAGGCGCTCCATCTTCAGCTTTCTGAGCCAGTTGCAATGCTTGAAGTCGTAATAAGCCGACAGCGACGCGAAGTCGAGCACATGCTCGCGCTCAACAAAACGAGTAGTGGCATAGGTAGTAGACGGATAGTTGCTGATGTGCTTGTATTTGGCCACATCGCCTACTTTCTGCCAAGTCTCCGTGAACACACGGCGGTCCACGTTGTTAGCCACGTTCACATTCTCCACACGGCTGACCAGCGTCTGGTTGTAGTAGTCAGCTCCCGTACGGTAAGTAAACGTACAGCTCAGTCCGAATCCCTTATACTCACCGTTGAAACCGAAGTTACCGCGATATTTGGGGTTGCTGTCACCGGCGATGATATAGTCGTCAGTGGTATAGTTGTAGGTCTTGGTCACGCCATCCTTCTTCAGGAACAGCTCCGTACCTGTTGCGGGGTCGATACCCAGCGACTGCACAGCCCAGATGGCCGACATCGACTGTCCTTCCTCGTAGCGGATGATAGGCAGCGTGGAAGCCTCAGCATCCTGCGTGTCGTTGAAGGCCTTCAGCGCGTCGTTAATCTTACGTACCTTATTCTTGTTGTGGCTGACGCTGGCAAATACCGAGAAGAAGTTGTCCTTCTCCTGCCATACACGGTAGTTCAGGCTGAGGTCGAAACCGCGGTTCTGCACCTCACCCAGGTTCTCCTGATAAGATGAGAAACCGGTAGACGTAGGAACGGTCATAGCTAGCAGCGCATTCTTTGTGATGCTGTTATAGATATCCAGACGCACGTTCAGACGGCGGAACATCTGCAGGTCGAAACCGTAGTTCAGGTCGGCTGTCTGCTGCCATTTAAGGTCGGGGTTGGCCAGTGCCATGAGGTAGGCACCCGTGATGTTATCGTATACAATATCGTCGTAATACTTATAGGTTGCCAGCGCCTGATACGGGCTGAAGTTCTGGCTACCGGTAAGTCCGTAGCTTCCGCGGATCTTGAGCAGGGTGATGACTTTCTGGTTCTTCATGAATGCCTCGTTGTGCACGTTCCATCCCAGTCCTGCCGACCAGAAGGTTCCCCAGCGGTTGTTAGAGCCGAACACCGACGAACCGTTGTAGCGCAAAGAGAAGTCTGCCAGATAGCGGTCGTCGTACGAGTAGTTCAGGGCTCCGGTAATACCCAGCGAGCGGGTCTTCGCCTCGCTGCCCGACGGACGTCCGTTGTCGGCATACTGCTTGGCAAAGGCAATGTGGTCAACATGGCTGTTGGTAAATCCCCAAGCTGTCATTCCGTGGGTGTCGGAGGTAGTGGAGTTCAAGCTCCATGCGGCGTTGGCCAGCAGCATGTGCTTGTCCCACTGCTTCGAGAAGTTTGCGGTAAGGTCGGTAGAGATGGTGCTCGACTCACCGTCGGTGATAGAGTACTCTCCACGCTTGAAGAAATTGTCGCCAGTCCAGTCGGAGAAGCGTGAGTGGTCACCAGGATAGAAGTCCTCGCGCTTGTTGGTCTGATAGGTATATCCCAGACGACCGGTAAAGCGCAAATAGTCTAACGGACGCCACTCGATATAGAAGTTCTCGGTATACTCGGTATACTTTGAGAAGTTCTTGGTACCGATCTCCGCATTGTAGAGCGGGTTGTAGTAGATGAGCGGCGTTGCGCCATAGCCGGCGGCTGTGTATGAGCCGAGGATTTTGCGCATGTTGCCATTCTCGTCGGTAGGCGAGAAATACGGGTTGGCCGACGAATAGCTGGAGAACGATCCGTAGGGAGAGTCGTCGGCTTTATTCGTGGTAATAGAGAGTGAGTTGCGGAACAACAGGTCCTTGTAGCGGTACTGCAGTTTCACGTTGCCTGAGAAGGTGCGGCGGTCACTACCCTTCATAACACCGGCGATGCCGTTGTAGGCTGCGGTGGCAGAGTAGCGCATGCGGTCGTCACCACCCTCGAAATAGAGTGTGTGCTTGTGGCCGACACCCGTGCGCAGCGGCTTGGCGAGCCAGTAGGTGTCCACACCGCGTGAGACCTCTTTCTGCACCTCGTTATACTGCTCGCGGAGCATCTGCTGATAATAGGGAGAAGAGCCGTTATAACGTCCTGAGGCCAGCTCCACAGCCAGTTTCTCCTCTGCGTTACAGAGGTCGTAAGTGGTCAGGTCGGGGGTCTCAAGGTTCAGGTCACCGGTATAGGTCACTCTTAGTCGGCCGCTCTCGGGCTCAATGGTCTCCACAACGACAACGCCGTTGGCAGCCTTCGAACCGTAGATAGCCTTGGCGGCAGCGTCCTTCAGGATGGTAACCGACTTCACGCGGTTCATATCCAGGTCGAACACTTGCTGGCGCGACGACTCGAAGCCGTCGATGATGAACAAAGGCTCATTGGGGTTTCCGGTATACTCACCCTGCAGGCCAGCAAAGCTCGAGTTACCGTGAATGGTAATCTCGTTGAAGGCGTTAGGGTTGCTTCCGTTCAGGGTATTGTCGGCAATGACGAATGCCGGGTCGAGGGTAGCCAGGCTCTTCAGCAGGTTTGCGTTGCCTACCTGCTTCAGCTCCTCGTTCGAGTAAGTCTGTGCCGAACCCGTAAAGCTGGCTGAACGGTAGTTGAACAGACCCGTTACCACCACCTCGCCCAGTTGCTGCGAGTCGTCCTCCATAGTCACGTCGAGGGGCTTGCCGTTAAAGGCCATTGTCTTCTCGGTCATGCCCAGCATCGAATAAGTGACGCGCTTCACCTGCTTGTTGCCGGGAATCAGAATCGTGTAGTTTCCGTTCTCATCGGTAACGCCCAGCACGGTGGGGTCGTCGGTCTTGATGGTCACGCCGGGCAGCGGCTCACCCTTGTTGTCGGTGACTCGTCCGCGGATCATGCGGTTGCCCTGCTGTGAGGAGGCGTCCATACGTACGGCTGGCACGCTCTCACTATTGACGATGTAAACAAACTTGTCCTTCACCGAGTATTTCAGCGGCAGACCCGTGAGCAGGTCCTTCATCACCGCGTCAATATCGGCAGACTTGATACGCTTGGTCACCCGGTACTTGTTCAGGTCGTCGTTGGAGAACATGAACTTGTAGTCGGAGTTTTTCTCAATCGTACGCAGCACCTTAGGCAATGGCTCGTTGTTCACGTCCACTACAATTGCCTTTCCCTGCGCATTGGCTTCCTGTCCCGCTGCGAGACATAACAGCGCGATAAGCAACTGTAGAAGCCAGTGTTTTCTTCCGGTTTTTTGCATGTTTGTTGGTGTTATAAAGTAAAAAAAATATTTTTAGGTTCAGTTAGCTCACTTTGATTATTTCACAGGCACTCAAGCCATGTGGAAATGTAGGTTTTCATTCCTCGATACTGTCTTGCCGCTATGAGAAGCCGGATCTCTTGCAGCAGAATTCCGCTCTGCCAGCAGCTTAGTTGACGTAAATCGTACGGTCTTTCAGGCTGAAGAATCCCTTATGCAGCATGTTCAGCTGCTCTATCACCTGTTCAATGCCGCTGCTGCGGTTGCAGAAGAAGTGAATCTTGTAGTCGCGGGGCTTCGGATTGCGGAACACCACGCTCACGTTGTACCAGCTCCCTATCTGCCGCATGATGGTCTCGAGGCTCTCGTCATCATAGAAGAAATAGCCGTCTTTCCAATAGGTATATATATCAGTATCGACCTCTTTTACCGACAGCTGATGGTCGGCGATTGACAGTTGCTGGCCCGGTTTGAGCACAACGTCGCGCATCTCAGCGCCTGCCTCGCCTTCAAGCGGCCTCTCAGTACAACGCACTTCCACGCTTCCCCTCACCAGCGTAATCTGTGCCGGCTGGTTCTGGAAACTCCTGATATTAAACTCCGTGCCCAGCACACGCGTAAAGCTGGACGGTGACTTTACAATAAACGGATGGGCTGCATCGTGGGCAATCTTGAAATAGGCCTCGCCCTCGAGTTCCACAAAGCGCTGGTCGCCCACGAAACGCGTAGGATAAACCAAGCGGCTGCCGGCATTCACCCACACCTCGGAACCGTCGCTGAGCACCACCTTGAGCATCTTGCCCTGAGGAATGGAAGTAGTGAGCGACTCCACTATCTTGTCGTCCAGCTGCTGACAGACTATCATCGTCTCTTTGTCGGCACCTTCTTTCATCTCTATGCCAGGGACACTCTTCTTGCCAAGCACAACCTGCTCTCCGTCGCTGGTAGAGATAACGATGTCGCGCGGCGCATTGCTGGCCTCGTAGACCATCTGTCCGTCGACCGCAGGCTCCTCTCCTATATTGATCTTCCACACCAGGACAAACAACAGCAATAGGGCAGCAGTCACAGCCACCACCTTGAGCAAGCGGGAAGAGAGAAGTGCATAGTTGCCGCTTTTCCTCGTCTCGCAACGAGTCTCATCATGGTTTCCGGATAAGTTGCCGTCTCCCATTTCTGTTGCGTCAGACAAGGGGATGCGCTCCCACTCACCCTCGGCGTCGGGAACGGCTGCATGCTTGCGCTCCAGGGCTTTCTTGACTGTCCACAGCTCACGAGCTTCCTCTACGACAGCCTCATCATCCACCAGCCGGGCAATCTCTTGCTCGGTAAGCTCGTCCGACCGCTCCACCAACTGCAGAGCCTTGTCGAAAGTCTCGTTGTTCATAGGTTCGTTCTCGTCCATATTACTCTCCTTTTGCTTATATGACGAGAAAAGCCACAAGTCGGGCACTACTTTTTTGAAAAAAAGTTTCAAAGTGAAGAGAAAACACAACTAAGGGTAACAAAAAGATAGTTGATTGCTGGAAAAGGAATTCAAGGAGATACAAGAGAGAGTTACAAGGAGTTGCAGGGAGTTGCAGGGAGTTACAGGGAGTTACAAGACGTTAGTTCCAATGGCGACAGAGTAGTTGCCTAAAATAAATAGAGAATAGTGAAAGAGTTACAGGACGATAGTCTTTAGGGCGTGAGTCCCAAAACTCCCATTCACCCCATGATTCCCATTCATCCCATCTTCGAACTTTTAAAAGACTGTGTTAATCTGAAAGCAACCTTAAACCTTAAGCCTTAAACCTTCAACCTTAAACCTTCAACCTTCAACCCTTTCACCTGCAGCTTGCTGCTTTATCCGTTCCCTCTCAGCAAGCTGAGCGCCTTCATGATCAGTTTCTTCACATAGCTGGTGCTGATTTGCAGCTCATCCGCCACTTCCTGGTAGCGTTTGCGCTCGAAATAGCACATTTCCAGCACACGGCGGGGCAGCGGGGGCAGCTCGTCTATGCGCCTCATCACCATCTCGATGCGCTCTTCCTCTTCGTCAGCGTCCTCCTCTTCCTCCGGGGTCATGGCCAGATAAAAGGCTATGTATTTCTTCTTCACAGCCTCGTGGCGCAGGTGGTCGATACACTTATTCCGGATGCTACGGTACATAAACGAGCGCCATTCCGATGCATCCTCGCTACGGCGGTTTCTCCAGAGCAGCTCCACACACTCGCCAACTATGTCACGACTCAACTCATCATCCTCGAGCAAGTGATACGCCGTGAAATAGAAAAGCGAATAATTCTCCTTGAAGAATTGTTCAAAAAAACTTGTGTCCGCTCTCTCATTTATCATTTCTGAGCACAAAGATAAGGCATAAACTGCAAAAATCCAAACATTAGCCTCTTTTTTTGTTGACAAGCAGATAGAGGCAGGCATGGCTAGTCCGCCTTTCATGTCCATTTGGCCAATCTGTTCGTGTCTAGTCCGTTAAAACATATATCTATTCCGTTCGTCCCATCTGCCATTATTCGTCAGCGTCAGTCACAGCGTCTTTTGCCTCGCCGTTCTCGACAAATTCCTTGGGCAGTAGTCCGAACTCCTTCTTGAAACATTTGGTGAAATACTTGGGTGTGTTGAAGCCCACAGTCATAGCCAGCTCGCTGATGCGGATGTCGGGTTGCTGGCAGAGGATGCGGCAAGCCTCCTTCAGCCGGATGCTGTTGATGAAGCCCGTGACGTTCTGCCCCGTCAGGGCACGCAGCTTGTTGTAGAGCGTTGACGAGGAGACACACATGGCTGCGGCAAACTGCTCGCGGTCGAAGTCGCTGTCGTCGAGATGCTGGCGAATAATGTCAACGCAACGCTGGATGAACACCTCGTCGGGCGAGGAGTAGTGCTGCTCCTGCACCTGGAAGTCGGTCTGGCTGACAAACTTCCGGCGGATACGCTCGCGGTTCTGGATGATGTTGTCGATGCGCAGCTTCAGGCTGGCAAGCTTGAAGGGCTTGGTGATGTAGGCGTCGGCACCTGTCTCGTAGCCCGCCAGCTGGTCCTCCTCGGTGGTCTTGGCGGTGAGCACCACCACGGGCAGCTGTCCGAAGTCGGGCGAGTTCTTGATCTCGCGGGTCAGCTCGATGCCGTCCATAACGGGCATCATCACGTCGGTAATGACGATGTCCAGGTCGCGTCGGTGGATGATGTTGAGCGCCTGTTGTCCGTTGCGGGCCGTATACACATTATATTGTGCGGCAAACAGGTTGCGCATGAGCTCAAGCAGCTCGCTATTATCCTCGACGATAAGCATCGAATACTCGTGCTGTCCGTCGCCGCTGGCATTCTCTCCGATGGTGGCGTCTGCCGTTTCCAGGTCCTCGACAATGGGCGCGCCGTCGAGCCGGTTGTCGGCCGTATAGTCAATCTCGCTCTCTGCGAAGCTCTCGCGGCTGACAGGCAGGGTGACGGCAAACGTGGTACCCACGCCCTGCTCGCTCTGGCACTCGATGTGGCCGTGATGGAGCAGCACCAGGTCGTGGGCCAGCGAGAGCCCGATGCCCGTTCCCATCGTGTTCATGCGGCGGTAGTCGCCATCGAGAAAGCGGGTGTAGAGGTGCTTCATCTTATCCTTCGAGATGCCGATGCCCTCGTCGCTGACGGTCAGGCGTGCCTTGCCGTCGGCGGCAGTAAGGTCCACGCTGACGTTTCCGCCCTCGCGGTTGTACTTCACGGCATTCGAGAGCAGGTTGTAGATAATCTTGTCGAGCTTGTCTTTGTCGAACCAAGCGTCGACGGGCTCCGACGGACAGCTGACGAAGAGTTTTCCACCGCGCGCCTCGACCATCGGACGGATATTCTCGCACTCGGTTGTGACGAACGACGACAGGTCGCCACGGGCCACGAGCAGACGCAGTTGTCCGGCCTGCGACTTGCGCACCTCCAATATCTGCCGGAGCAGACGCGTCAGGCGCTGGATATTGTTCTGTATGAGTCCGTAGTTGTCGGCGAACTGCGGCGCTTTCCCGCGCATGTCGTCCACCGATGCGGAGATAACGGTCAGCGGCGTGAGCAGCTCGTGGGTGATATTCGTGAAGAGCACGCCCATCGCCAGTCGGTTCTTGGTCTTCAGATAGTTCTTGTACCAGCGTACCAGCCCGTAGACGGCCAAGGCAGCCAGCAACACGTAAATGAGCCACGCCCACCACGTGAGGTACCAGGGTGGCAGAATCTTAATCTGAATGGTGTATGGCAGCTCCGTCCATTGTCCGTAGCTGTCGGCAGCTTTCAGGTGCAGGTGGTAGGTGCCGGCGGGCAGGTTCTGGAAGGTGACGCTATGCTGCTGCATTCCGGCAAAGCGCCAGTCGTCGTCATAGCCCTCGAGGCGGTACTTATATCTGATCTGCTCCTGATGACTGTACGCCAGCAACGCAAACTCGATAGTGAACTTATCCACCGAGGCAGGGATAACAATCTTCCGGGCTACCGACGGCGTGGTGTCCAGGATTCTGCGTTGCAAGGCTGAGTCGAGTGACTCGTACGGGTGGTTGTCGATGAGCAGGTCGGTCACCACCAGTTGTGCGGGCTTCGTGCTCATGAGCGGCAGTTTCTCATCGGGTATGAACGAGAAGAATCCTTTCTGACTGCCAAAGAACAGCTCGTTGCGGTAGCGGAACGAGGCGTTGGCAGAGAAGCGCAGGTTGAACAGCCCGTCCTCGACGCCGTAGCTGGTCACCACGGGTGTATCGTCGCTGCTGAACGACAGTCGTACGAGCGCGTGGTCGGTAGTCAGCCACAGGCCTCCCAGCGCGTCCTCCTCTATCGAGTAGACGCTGCCGCCCATAATATGATAGCGTTTGTTCACCGGCAGGAAACTGTCCGAGTCCTCGTCATAGCGGAACAGTCCGCCGCTACTCGAGATGGCCCACAGGCGCCCCCGGCTGTCCTCATAGCAGGCGGTGGCATCGTCGATGGGGAACTTGCCGTTGCCTGAATAATAATGATGGTAGCTGAGGGAAGAGGGCCGACGGGCATCACCACTGACGCGGATGATGCCGCGGTTCTCGGTGGCTATCCATAGACAACCCTTCGAGTCTTCAAAAAATGAACGAGCGTCGCAGTTGGAGAAGTCGTCGTTGCCCTCGTTCATCGTGAGGCGCTTACCTTGCATGGGCGTGCTGGCCACACTTACATGAGATGTCTGACCTATCCACACCATTCCGTTGCGTTGCCGGCAGACGGCATTCACGCTCGTAGGACTCAGATAAGAAGTGTTGCGGCCGTTGTATAGCGCAACATCACAGCCTTCACGCCATACCAACAGACCGTGACTACTGCCCATCCATAGCTGGTCACCCACCTGGGTAATGTCCCTAATAGCTTGCAGATAAACTTCGTCGCCACCCTTCAAACTACTAAATCCGGGAATGCGACTGCCATAGGCAGCCTCACCCGTCACCCGGTTGTAAAGAGCCAGACCGTAGGGACGCAGCGACAACCAGAAATGCTGTCCGTCGGCGGTGAACACCGTCCGGATGCAATCTACGGGCAGCTGTTGTCCGCTGACTGGTAACATGTAGTTGTTGAATGTCGAGGGCACAGTGTTCAAATGAGCCACTCCATTGTTCTGGGTGAGCACCCACAGATTTCCGCAGCCATCGGTCTGTATATCATTGCAAAAACGGAACAGTCCGCCGTAGTTCTCCACATAGCCGTTGCCGATGTCTATCCTCGTGATACCCTCCAGGCAGCAGCCCCATACGGCGTGGCTTACCGAATCCTCCACCAGCCGGTAGTAAGTGCGGAAGTCCTGACGATGCTCGTTGAAGTGCTGAATGTCAGGTTCCTTCTCGTCGGCAGGACGGTTCAGACGGTCGATGCCGCACTCCCACGAGCCTATCCACAGGCGGTCGCGGCTGTCCACCATCATCGAGTAAGGCGTATTGCGCGTGTTCAGCACCGGATATTTCACCATCCTGCCCGTCTTGCGGTCCAGGCGCATCAGCCCGTTCTCCCACACTCCCACAAAGAAATTCCCTTTCGAGTCCTCGGCAAACGACATCACGGCGCTGGGAGTGGTATAGCTGACAAACCGGTCCTCCTGCTTCTGGTAGTACGAGGCGCTGCCGTTGGTCCCCACCCATATCGTTCCGTCGCGCGAGGTAAACAAGGTGTTGACGATACGCTGCTGCTCTCCGTCAAGATGATAGGTGACAAACTTGCCCGTACGACGGTCCAGGCGCACCACTCCGTCGTGGGTACCTATCCACAGGTTTCCGTCGTGGTCCTCGGTGAGCGTACGAACAAAGTTGTTGGGAAGAATACCGGGCGAGTAGGCGTCGCTGCGGTAGTTGCGGAAACGGTAGCCATCGTAGCGCAGCAGGCCCTGCTCCGTGCCTATCCACATCATGCCCTGACTGTCGAAGAACAGACAACGGGCAGCCTCAGCCCCCACCAACGGGGTCTGCGACATGTGTCTCAGCGGTAATGTCTGGGTACTTGCCAACAGGCAAGAGCCCCAAAACATGACTATCAGCAAAAGTCTTCTCATTCCCTCTTTAGGTTAGCCACACTAGTAAAATACGAAACTCGAGCAAACATTCAAGAAGCGTGTTCCTCCGTCATGCACGAATGTTTCTCCTCTTTATTCTCATCTGCAAAGATAATAATTTTTCGTCAAAACAGGAAGATATAAAAGAAGAATTTTTCGAATAATAGGAAAAACAACCATAATATGGGAAGTATCCACAAACTGACCCATAGGGAGAGAATAAAGGAGAACTGCTTAGGGGCTTGGGGGCCTGGTAGAGGAAGTGTGAGTGTTCGCTGGCCGAAGCATTACAATTACAGTTATTACAGTTATTAAAATGAGTTCTCTGTTTTTGCTGTTTTCTCTGTAACTAATTAATATATAGACAGTTATATATTATTTTAAAGAATGATTGTAATGAAGAACAGCTAACTGTAATAACTGTAATTGTAATTGGAACTCATAATTATTAACGTAAAAAATTGATTATCAATGAAATACGATATTTCAACATCATCAGTCCCTAAGATGCCGAACCTCGGACGGGGCACAAAATGCATCAAAATCATGCTTTCGCAGGTGTCAAAAGACATGCAAAGCCCTTTGTTTTGATTTTTTCCCTCTATTTGGCACACTATTGAGCGACGCAGAAATTCCCTGTACCAACCTCATTTGGGAGGAATCGTGCGGTATGATGGCAAATATGGTGGCAGAAAATGGGGGTTAAAAGGGCCAACTGTCACTTTTATTGGAAGGAATTTGCAGGGATTTCAGCGTTCACGACGAGACAGGGCAGACTCTCGTCGAGTGTAAGGACTTCTGCGACTATTATCTGGCGGTCGTAAAAGGCACCGAGACCAACGGCGGAAGGTCTTTCCAAACCGCCCTGAATTCTCTCTACAGCGGCCGAGCAGCCTTCGCGAATGCGCCAGCAATCCGCATTTTCATAGGATTCAATACGCGGCAGAGCTGCTGGTACAAGGTTTATGGTGCAAGAAGACAAGGAGTTGCAGGGAGTTACAAGGAGTTGCAGGGAGTTACAAGGAGTTGCAGGGAGTTGCAGGGAGTTGCAAGACGATAGTTTCAGTTGGCGACAGCGTGGCTGAAAGCTCCAACCCACTTGCAAAGGGTCCGTTTTAACGATTTGTTCCCCCAAAATAACGATAAGGAGAAATGGAATTCGGTTTTTTCTTTTATTTTTGCATACGAAACATGAAGAACCTAACGACCATGAGAAAAATTTTCCTTCTTACAGCACTCACAATGGCTCTCGCCATATCAGCTGCGGGGAACCGTCAGGCTGACGCGACGGCAGAAAAGGAGATGGGTGCCTACCTGTTCACCTATTTCAACGACCCCACCCACTCGCTGTTCATGGCCATCAGCTACGACGGCTATACGTTCAAGGCCATCAACGGCAGCGAGCCTATTATCTCGGGCGACTCGATTGCCGACCAGCGGGGCATACGCGACCCGCACATCTACCGCGCTCCCAACGGGAAATTCTACATCGCTATGACCGACCTGCATGTGTTCGGCAAGGAGATGGGACTACGCACCACGCGCTGGGAACGGCCCGACAAATACGGCTGGGGCAACAACCGCGGACTGGTGCTGATGTGCTCTGACGACCTGATTCACTGGACCCACAACGAGGTGCGCATCAGCGAGCTCTTCCCCGAGAGGTTCGGCGAGATTGGCTGCGCCTGGGCGCCGCAGACCATCTGGGACCCGCAGAAGGGAAAGCCGTTGGTATATTTCACCATCCGTCAGCAGGCCGGCGGCCGCACGAAGTTGTACTACAGCTATGCCGACGAGGCGTTCACGACGCTGGAGACGGAGCCGCAGCTGCTGTTCGAGTATCCCGACGAGAAGATTCAGGTGCTCGACGCCGACATCTGTCCGATGCCCGACGGCCGCTATTTCATGACCTACGTGGCACAGGAGAATCCGGGCGGCATCAAATACATGATCAGCGACAAGATCAACAGCTTCAACGACTACCACCACGAGCAGATTGACGCCGAGGCAAAAGGATGCGAGGCCCCGAACGTATGGAAACGCATCGGCGAGGACAAATGGGTAATCATGTACGACATCTACAGCATCCGCCCGAACAACTTCGGGTTCGTCGAGACGACCGACTTCAAGACGTTCACACCCTTAGGCCGCTTCAACGAGGGCGTGATGAAGGCATCGAACTTCGTATCGCCGAAGCACGGAAGCGTCATCCAGATCACGCTCGAGGAGGCACAACGGCTGGAGAACTACTGGAACGAGCGGCAGCGGCAGCCGAAACTGATGCGCCCGGGGGCTGTATGGCCCGATGCCAGCGGCCGCCATATCAACGCGCATGGAGGAGGAATCCTGCAGCACAACGGCACTTACTACTGGTTTGGCGAGCACAAGGCTGACCACACGTCGAGCGCGCTGGTGGGCGTGATGTGCTACGCTTCGGAAGACCTGCTGCATTGGCGCAACTGCGGCGTGGCGCTGGCGGTCAACGACGAGGAAGGCTCCGACATTGAGCGCGGCTGTATACTGGAGCGCCCGAAGGTTATATATAATCAGGAGACCAAGAAATTCGTGATGTGGTTCCACCTGGAGCTGAAAGGAAAGGGCTACCACGCCGCCCGCTATGGCGTTGCCGTGAGCGACAAGGCGGAAGGACCTTACAAGTTCCTCTACTCAAAACGGGCGAACGCAGGCCTCTACCCAATCGGGATGAGCAAGAAAGAACTGCGCCAGATGAACAAGCTGAAGGCGGAGAAATACAAGGAATGGTGGACGCCCGAGTGGCGCGACGCCATCAAGAAAGGCCTGTTCCTGAAACGGGACATGGAGGGCGGACAAATGTCGCGCGACATGACACTATATGTCGACGACGACGGGCACGCCTACCACATCTTCTCGTCGGAGGACAACCTGACCCTCCACATCGCCGAGCTGACCGACGACTACACGCAGCACACGGGACGCTACACCCGCGTGGCTCCCGGCGGACAGAACGAGGCGCCTGCCCTCTTCAAGCACGACGGAACCTACTGGATGATCACGTCGGGATGCACAGGATGGGACCCCAACGAGGCACGCATGTTCTCGGCCCCGACCATCTGGGGACCGTGGACACAGCATCCGAATCCCTGCACAGGACCTAATGCCGAAAAGACCTTCGGCGGACAGAGCACGTACGTGATTGAGCTGAAGGGACAGCCGACGCCGAAATACATCTTCATGGCCGACATCTGGCGCCCGAAGCATCCGAGCGACGCCCGCTACGTGTGGCTTCCCATCGACTTCGAGAACGGAGTGCCCGTCGTACGCTGGCGGGATGAGTGGTCGGTAAGCGATTTTCTGGACAAATAACGATTTCTTCCCATAAAATCACAAATAGGGGACGTGGTTTTTCGGGAAAATACTGACCTTTGCAACTGAAACCTAAAAATAAGTATCACTAACTAAAACTTAAAACACTATTAAATGAAGTATGCTAATCTAATGAGTCCATGCCGCAAACTATGTTTCGTCGTGGCTTTGGCAGCAGGAATGACATTGATTCCATTGCCATCGAAAGCAGACCAGGCAGCTCAGGCTACTCAACAGAGTAACGTCGTGAGAGGTCAGGTGAAAGACAAGAGCGGTGAGCCTATCATCGGCGCAACCGTCAAAGTGAAAGGCAGCACCACAGGTGTGATAACCGATTTCGACGGAAACTTCGAGATGAGGAACGTTCCCGCAAACGGTGTGATTGTCGTTTCATACGTAGGCTACAAGCCACAGGAAATCGCTTTCCGTGCCGGCCAGAGTGTGAACGTCACCATCGAGGAGGACGTAGAGACCCTGCAGGAAGTGGTGGTCGTCGGTTATGGTACCATGCGTAAGAAAGACCTGACCGGTTCGGTGGTCCAGATCGACCCGAACAAGATTGCCGACCAGAACCCTGGCAGCGTGCAGGACCTGCTGCGCGGAACACCGGGTCTGCAGATCGGTTTCGACTCTTCGGCCAAGGGCTCTGGCGCCAGCATCCAGCTGCGCGGTCAGAACTCGCTCTACACCGAGGCCTCGCACAACGCCCCGCTGATCATCCTCGACGGTATGCAGTTCAACGGTGAGCTCTCGGAGATCAACCCCGACGATATCGCCCAGATCGACGTGCTGAAGGATGCCTCTTCGGCTGCCATCTATGGTGCCAAGGCCGCCAGCGGTGTGATCATCATCACCACGAAGAAAGGTAAGGAAGGCAAGCCCATCATCAACGTCAGCGTGAACCTGGCCGCCAACACCAAGGCAGGCTACCGCAAGGTGTTCAGCCCCAGCGAGTATATGACCTATCGTGAGGACTGGTACAAGGCTCTGACCTACGGTTATCGTGAGGACGGCACTTGGGGTTATTATGGTAAGGAGAGCGGTATCCCCGTTGGTTACTATGATCACTTCGACAACCTGTCGCAATATGGCATCTCGCAAGACCAGTGGGCCAGCAACGGTCCGAAGACCTCGGAGGCCGGCGAGTCAATGCTCAGCCTCTATGCACGCCGTATGGGCTTCGATGTCGAC
>JAEEGJ010006065.1_pt1 | contig 36852 bp, 32 predicted proteins | sample 8958761 | NCBI WGS metagenome assembly JAEEGJ01 (sample SAMN16246546, study PRJNA631951) | gut metagenome | biome: gut microbiome; feature: rumen; material: RS-attached | host: Bos | place: Iran: Karaj | collected 2018-10
GCGGAACGCCGGAGTAGCTGTACAGTTATATGCCCTTACCCAGTCGGATATATTGGTATGAGTAACACGAAGTACGTCGGGTAGTTGCAGTGTTAGTGCCGCAGCTGGCTGAATATGTATTCGTAGGTCAATCCACAATTGGGATTAGCCTATTCAAACTGGAAACGCCGTATGCGGATCCGCACGTACGGTGTTGTGAGAGGTGTGATGCTAAAACATCCGCCTACTCGATTTTTCTGCCTCACATGCGTGACAGGCAGTACAGCCTTTTTCCCCTGCGGCTGTTATTATTCCGTGAAAGTGCTGTGGAAAATTATCCTGCTGCAGGTGATAATGAAATCATTGTTCAGATGAGGACCAATTATGTGTGGAATTGTCGGTGCTACCGCCCAGCGTGACGTAACGGATATCCTGATTGAGGGACTGAGGCGGCTTGAATACCGCGGCTATGACTCCGCGGGCGTTGCTGTCGTCTCCGGAGGCGTGCTGAAGCGCGAGAGAAGCGTCGGAAAGGTGCAGAAGCTTGCGGAGCTCGTTGCCGAGAAGCAGGTCAACGGCCCTCTGGGCATTGCCCATACCCGCTGGGCAACCCACGGCGAGCCTTCCGTCAGGAACGCGCATCCCCAGGTCTCCGGCAATATCGCGATTGTCCACAACGGCATCATCGAGAACTTCATGGAGCTCCGCGAGATGCTGAAGAAGGAGGGCTACGAGTTCACCTCCGACACCGACACCGAGGTCATGGTCCACCTGGTGAACTTCTACAGGAGGACGGAGCCCAGCCTCATAAAGGCGGTGCAGCGCGCGGTGCGCGACATCAGGGGCTCCTACGGCGCCGCGCTCATCAGCTCAGATGAGCCCGGGCATCTCGTCGTCGCGAGAAAGGGCTCGCCGCTCGTCATCGGACTTGGCATCGGGGAGAACTTCGTCGCGTCCGACCAGATCGCGCTCCTTCCCGTAACAAGAAGGTTCATCTACCTCGAGGAGGGCGATACCGCCGACATCACGAGGACCTCTGTAAAGATATTTGACAGCGAGGACCGCGAGGTCAGAAGAGAGGAGCAGGAGTCAGAGATCGTTACTGACAGCATCGACAAGCGCGGCTACCGCCATTTCATGCTCAAGGAGATCTATGAGCAGCCAGAGGCCGTGCGCCGCACGGTTGAGGGCGGTTTCAGCAGCGAGCATTTCCTGCCGGCTGTATTCGGGCATGACGCAGCCGCTACCCTCCCGAAGGTCCGCCACGTGAAGATTGTGGCCTGCGGAACCTCCTACCATGCGGGACTCGTCGCGAGGTACTGGCTCGAGAAGTACGCCGGCGTCTCCTGCAGCGTTGAGATTGCCTCTGAGTACCGCTACCGCCAGTCTGTCACCATGCCGGACAGCCTCTTCGTCGCCATCTCCCAGTCCGGAGAGACCGCCGACACGCTCGCAGCGGTAAGGCTCGCGAGAAAGCAGGGCTATATGTCGGTCGCCGCCATCTGCAACGTTCCGGGCTCAACGCTTGTTCGTGAGTCAGACCTCTGCTTCCTTACGAGGGCCGGAGTTGAGATCGGCGTCGCCTCCACCAAGGCCTTCCTCACGCAGCTTGCTGCCCTCATGATGCTGACGGGCGCTCTCGGATCCGCGAACGGCCACCTTGACGCGGCCACGCAGAAGCAGCTCATCGAGGCGCTGAAGTCCCTGCCTTCAGACATCGAGAAGGCCCTGAGCCTCGATGGCACCACCGAGTCAATGGCCGCCAGGTTCCTGCAGAAGCCGAGCTGCCTCTTCCTCGGCAGGGGAGTCCACTTCCCCATCGCCCTCGAGGGCGCGCTGAAGCTCAAGGAAATAAGCTATATCCATGCCGAGGGCTACGCCTCCGGCGAGCTCAAGCACGGCCCCATCGCGCTCATTGACTCCAACATGCCGGTCGTAGTCGTCGCTCCCTCTGACGAGCTCCTCGAGAAGCTCAAGTCCAACATCGAGTCAGTAAGGGCAAGGGGCGGCGAGCTCTATGTCTTCGCTGACGACGAGAGCGCCGTAACCGGCACTCCGACCTGCCACATCATCAAGATGCCGAAGGTCAACAGCATCAACACCCCGCTGGTGTTCACCGTTCCCCTGCAGCTCCTTGCCTATCATGTCGCGGTCATCAAGGGCACCGATGTTGACCAGCCGAGGAACCTCGCGAAGAGCGTTACTGTGGAATAATTCCGCAGAGAGGCTTTTTTCACCCATGAGGCCTGCCCTGGCGGCAGGCCTTTTTGCAATTCTCCACAGCTATGCCCAATAGACTTTTCACAGATGGCGATCTCGCCGCGGTCAGCTCCGGCTCTGTGCTTGCCGCATTCTTCCGCATTTCCGCGGTCACAGCTTTTTCACCGGATGATCACAGGCTTGTCCACCATGCGGAGGAGCTTATCGGGAAAAGTGAGAAATTCCGGAGGGAAAGGCTTGCCTCCAGGATAATGCTCGCTGATTTTCTCCGCTCAACGGCCGGGAATCCCCTTCCTCCCTTCAGCTTCGGCAGGTACGGGAAGCCCTGTTTCACAGGGGCTGATATGCCTTTCTTCAGTATTTCACACTCCGGTGAGCATATTCTGTTGACGCTGTCCCAGAAGCCAGTCGGGGCGGACGTTGAGGCGATCCGTCTCCGGAAAGGTGCACAGGGCGTGGCGGACCGGTTCTTCACAGAGAATGAGGCCGGGTATGTGAGGAAATACGGCCAGAGGGCTTTTTTCCGGCTGTGGACAGTACGTGAGGCCGTGTCGAAATTGACCGGCGGCGGTATACAGGATTTCTCCAGGATCACGGTCGATCCCGTGAGCTTCTACGTCTCTGCTGACGGCTGTGGTAGCCATCCTCTCGTGCTTCTCTGCGAGACAGAGGAGCTCACTGCCGCCATCGCCGTTCCGGTACAATCAGAGGTGAGAAGCGTCATTATTGATGAGGCCGGCAGGCATGACGCAGTGCTCAAATGGCGTGTACCGGAAGCGGAGGGCTCAGATGAACCTTAATGAGAGACAGCTTGAGGCGGTGAAGTACATCTCCGGCCCGTGCCTGGTGATTGCAGGCGCGGGATCCGGCAAGACCAGGGTAATCACCAGCAAGATAGAGTACCTTCTCGACACCTGCGGCTATCCCGGCTACTCGGTTGCGGCCGTTACCTTCACCAACAAGGCGGCTCGCGAGATGAAGGAGAGAGTATTCCGGAGCGTCTCGCCGGAGGCTGCGGAGGGGCTCATCGTAACGACGTTCCACTCGCTTGGCCTCAGGATCATCAGGACTGAGAGCAGCCGCATCGGGCTCAGGAGCAACTTCATGCTCTTTGACGAGCGCGACAAGGAGATCCTGGTGAGGTCCATTCTTAGCGAGATCATGCCCTCCGCCGACTCCGATGACTTCTCAAAGGACGACGTGGAGAGGCTCCTCAGCTTCATCTCCTCGTGCAAGATGGACATGGTCGAGCCGGAGGACTCACAGGCAAGGGCAGAGGATGCCTCAGGCATTCTCGCCTCAAGGGTCTACTCCCGCTACGCGGCGATGATGCAGTCGTACGGGGCGCTTGATCTTGATGATCTCATTTATCTCCCGGTCATCTTCTTCAGGAGCCATCCTGACGTCCTCGCCAGGTGGCAGAGGAGGCTCCGCTACATCCTGGTTGACGAGTACCAGGACACCAACTCCTGCCAGTACGAGCTCCTCAAGCTCCTCGCGGGGGAGAGGCAGGCGTTCACGGTCGTGGGCGATGATGACCAGTCTATCTACTCCTGGAGAGGCGCAAGGCCGGAGAACATCGATCTCCTCATCAGGGACTTCCCTCAGACGAAGGTAATCAAGCTCGAGCAGAACTACCGCTCGACAGGCAGGATCCTGAAGTGCGCCAATGCCCTTATCTCGGCAAACAGCCACACCTTCGGGAAGAAGCTCTTCTCGTCAGCCGATTTCGGGCCCAAGGTGAACGTGTTCGTAACTAAGGATGACGAGCGGCAGGCCGAGCTCCTCTCTGGCGAGATCCTGGGGAGCACCTACATGCACCACGCGCGCTGGAAGGACTATGCCGTGCTCTACCGGAGCAGCCATCTCTCGAGAGTCATCGAGAAGGCCTTCGTGAGGAACAGGATCCCCTACCGCATCTCGGGGAGCGTCTCGTTCTTTGACCGCTCTGAGGTGAAGGACTTCCTCTCCTATTTCAGGCTGATCCTGAACCATGACGATGACAACGCCTTCCTCAGGGTGGTTAACACCCCGAGGCGAGACATCGGCGCGGCGACGACGGAGAAGCTCGGCATCTTCGCGAGGAAGCACGGCATGTCGATGTTTGACGCCGCGCAGTCCGCCCTGTTCCAGAAGGAGGTAGGCGCAGGCACCTTCAGGTCGCTCGGTGAGTTCTGTGAGTTCATCAGCGACAGGACCTCGCAGGCCGAGGATGACGCGAGGGGCATGGCCGAGTCCCTCGCTGATGATCTGGGCTACGGCGCCTATCTCTCGGCAAGCTCAAAGAGCGAGGACATCGCCGGCATCAGGATGAGGAACGTGGAGCAGCTGGTCTCCTGGCTTACCGAGAAGCTTGACGGCAATCCGCGCGAGCACCTTGAACCGCAGAGCTTTGAGGCCTCGGTCCACTCGCTCTGCACCCGCGACATGCTCGAGCACTCGAGCCTCGGCGAGGATGACGAGGAGCTCGACCAGGTGCAGCTGATGACGCTCCACGCGTCAAAGGGGCTGGAGTTTCCCTATGTCTACATTGTCGGAATGGAGGAGGGCGTGCTTCCCCACCAGAGCGCCATTGACAATAAGGATGTAACTGAGGAGAGGCGCCTCTGCTACGTTGGGATCACCCGTGCCATGCGTGAGCTCAACCTGATGGAGGTGAGGAACAGAAGGGGATCGCAGGGCAATGCAAAGCTCCAGGAAAGCCGGTTCATCTCTGAGCTCCCCGCGGAGGATCTCGATATCCACAACGAGACCCGCCCCAAGACCGAGGACGAGAAGATGGCCGAGGCGAAGAACGTCAGCATGCTCCTTAAGGAGTTCCTGCAGAGCGGAGGCTGATCCGTTACCTGAGCTTTACCGCAGTGCACTTATTTCAGCACGCGTCTGATGGTATCATGCCGTATGGCATTCAGCGCGCGCTCCGGTAAGCATCAGGGAGCGGCGCACCGGGGCAGACAGTCAGGCGGCTCATTATATGAAGATCAATGTAATCAGGGGAACCCATCAGTTCGGCGGAAACGCGGTAAAGGTCACATCGGACAGCGGCTCTGCCATTGTCCTTGATTTCGGCGCGGAGTTCGCGGTGAACGGCGGCAGGGCAATTGCCGCTGACGGCATCACGAGAGGAAAGCCCGGAGTGCTGGGAGTCCTCATCAGCCATTCCCACAAGGATCACGCAGGCCTCATCCATACGATCCTCCCGGGAGTCCCGGTGTACATGGACCGGATTGCCGGCAATATCTACCGCACCTACAGCGAGGTTACCGGTCGCCCCGAGGCCGTAGCGGCAGGTAAAATGAAGGCCTTGCCTCCGCTTGGAGCGAAGATCGCGTTCGGTGACATCACTGTCACTCCGTTTCTTTCTGATCACGGCACCTACCGCTCGGAGATGTTCCTCGTGGAGGCTGACGGGAAGAGGCTGCTCTACACAGGAGACTTCAGGCTTCACGGCCTGCTCCGCAGTGAGCTGCTCTCAGGGCTTGAGCCTCTGCGCGGCGGCGTTGATCTCCTCATCACCGAGGCGACCTGCGCCGGGCGCGCCGAGGAGTACTCGACCTATGTCCCGTCCGAGAGGACACTAGAGAAAAGCGTTCTGGAGTTCCTCGGGAAGTCCCCGGTGATCCTCTTCTGCTCCATCATCAACATCGACCGCATCGCGGGGCTCTCGGGGCTGGTGAGGGACAGGGGAGGGCGGGTGTTCGTCTCCTGGGCGGAGAAGCGCGTCATTGACGAGGCTGCAGCGGACGATGCGCCTCCCGCAGCGTTCTACAGCAATCTCTCCATCCCGGAGACTTATGACAGCAGCCTCTTTTCGGATGTGAGGGCTGGCGATCTGATCTTCACTTCCTCATTCGAGGACTTCAGAATCCTCTCAGGGATGATCCCCTCTGCCGAGCTGGTATTCACGGAATGGCCGGGGAACCTTGCCCATATGAACAGTGCGTTCCGCGAGGATCCGAGGTTCCATGTGATGCATGTGAGCGGACACGCGCATCCCGCAGAGCTCAGGGAGTTTGCTGAGTTTCTCTCGCCGCGCGCAGTGCTGCCGGTTCACACCTCAAGCCCGGAGAAGTGCGCTGAGCTCCTTGAGGGATTCAGAGTGCTCCCGCTTCAGGACGGAGAGGACTTCACTCTCTGAGGTCGGCTTGGAGGCTCAGCCAGGCCTCCCATGCCTTCTTGACTCAAAGAACTCCTGCAGGATCCTGCCGCACTCCTCTGCCATGACGCCTCCGGTGATGTCCCTGAAGCGGTGGTTCACGAGAGGGCTTCCCGCGATGGTGAAGACCGAGCCGCAGGATCCGGTTCTGGGATCCGCCGCTCCGAACACTATCCGGTCAACCCTCGAGTGCACCAGCGCACCCGCGCACATGTAGCAGGGCTCCAGCGTCGTGTAGAGCGTGCAGCCGGTGAGCCGCATGGTGTGAAGCACTCTCGCCGCGTCACGGATGGCGAGCACCTCGGCGTGCGCGGTCGGATCGGGGAGCTCCATGACACGGTTGCGCCCGCGGGATATGATTTTCCCGTCCTTAACCACTACAGCTCCGACAGGCACCTCGCTACCGTCAAAAGACTCGCGTGCAAGGAGCAGCGCCTCCCTCATGAATACGGAGTCAAGCTTCCGCTCCTCAGCGCTCACCGTTACGGCCGCCCTCTGCTCCGGGATCCGGCGGAGCCTCAGAGGAACGGTCCTGCCGGTTAGGAAATCCCTGAAGGTGAGGGCGGTGGTAACTGTTTTATCCGTGCTCCCGTCGTTCCTCAGGAACACCTCGTCCTGCACCAGGTACTCACCTTCCTCTGTGCTGAACCTCCTTACGGGAGGCTTTGTGCTGCTGTCAGGCATGCTGCTCCTTGTCTGCTTGAATGCGGCCAATTATAGACTGCCTGCTGATAAGGCCTCATTTAAAACAAAAAAGCCCGGCGGGGCAGAGCCCCGCCGGACCTGTTCAGCAAAGAAGACAGCAGGATCAGAGCTTCTTCCTGATCTCCTTTGCTGATGCGTCATCACCCTGATGCCAGCCGCCGCCCAGAGCCTTGTAAAGGGTCACGTCGTTGATGAGCTGGGCAAGCTTGGTGCCGATCTCGCCGGTCTGCGCGGAGAAGAACGCCCTTTCCGCGTCAAGCCTGGTGAGGTAGCTGTCTACACCGTTTCTGTAGCGGGTGTCAGCCAGGTTGAAGTACCTCTCGGTTGACTTCCTGAGGCTGCTTGCCGCATTGAACTGATCAGTGTAGGCCTTCTGGGAGACGATGGAGTCATAGACCTCCTTGAATGCGTCCCTGATGGTCTTCTGATAGGTTACTACGGCAGCTTCCTTCTGGATCTTGGCGAGATCAAGCGAGCCCTTGAGCCTTCCTCCGTTGAAGATCGGAACCGTGATGGCAGGCCCGATTGACCAGTAGCCGTTTCTCGAGGTGCCGAAGAGCTCGTTCATCTCCGGGGAGATGGAGCCGACGCCCGCATTAAGGCTGATCGAAGGGAAGAAGGCCGCGCGCGCCGCGCCAATCGAGGCGTTGGCTGCCCTGAGGTTATGCTCTGCGGCCATGATGTCAGGACGCCTCTCGAGGAGCGATGACGGAGCCGCAACCGGGAATGCGGGGAGCGACAGATCAAGGAGACTGACGCTGCTTCCGGTGTCAGACGGGATCTCGGCTCCGACCAGTACGGACAGGGAGGAGAGATCGATGCTCACCAGCCTCTCGTAGTTCGCGGTGTTGATCCTTGCCTGGTCAACCGCGGTCTGGGCCTGGACATAGGTCAGGTCAGAGACGGCGCCGCTGTCGAGCTGCTGCTTCACGAGCGCGCTGCTCTCCTCCTCAGTCTTAAGGGTCCTCTTGCTGATCTCAAGGAGGTTCCTGTCAGCGACCAGTGTGTAATAGGCGTCAGCGACAGCCGCGATGATGCTCATCTGTGCTGACTTCCTGTTCTCCTGCTCGGCGAGGTACTGCTCTACGGCAGCCTCCTTCTGGTTCCTGATCTTGCCGAAGAAATCAAGCTCCCACCCGACATTGAGCCCGACATTGTACTGTGTCGAGTAGATGTTGGTCATGTTGGACTGGGAGTCCGAGACCTTGGAGCGGGTCGATCCTGCAGCGCCGTTGAGCGAGGGCAGGAGATCAGCCCTCGTGATGCGGTACTTAGCCTCATAGGCGGCGACGTTCAGGATGGCAAGCTTCAGGTCGCGGTTGGTCTTCAGCGCCTGGTCAATAAGGCGGCTGAGCTCAGCGCTGCTGAACTGCTTCTGCCAGTCAGGGATGCCTGCGGCCGTGTCGCCGGACCAGAAGGCGCCCTCCGGCATGGACGGCCTCTCATAGTCAGGCGCAAGCGAGCAGCCTGAGATGAGGGCCGCAGCGGTTACCGCCGCAGCGGCGGTAAGCCTGAAAGCCTTAAACATTCTGGATTCCTCCTGTCTTTGCCGCAAGCTTCTTGGCGTGAGCCTCTCTTACCTGCTTGGGGATGTATTTGGTGCAGTAGCGCATGACGAACACGAAGAATACCGGGACGAACACTATCGCAAGAAGCGTTGCGCTCAGCATTCCGCCGATAACGCAGATTCCGATCTCATACTGGCTGTTCGAGCCTGCGCCTGAGCTGAGGGCAAGCGGGAGCACACCGAAGATGAAGGCGAGCGAGGTCATCAGGATCGGGCGGAGTCTTATCCTTGCGGCCTTTACAACCGCGTCGGTAAGCTTGGCGCCGCTGTCATAGATGTCCTTCGCGAACTCGACTATCAGTATTGCGTTCTTCGCGGAAAGTCCGATGGTGGTCAGCAGTCCTACCTGGAAGTACACGTCGTTGTATACCGAGTGGATGTTCGGGTTGACGAACTGCGCCCACCACTGGGTAATCATGGCTGCGATAACCGATCCGCAGACTCCGAGTGGCACAACCAGCATTACCGCGAACGGGATGCTCCAGCTCTCATAGAGGGCGGCAAGGCTCAGGAACACGACGACGAGGGAGATGGCGTACAGGAACGGAGCCTGATCGCCAGACTGCTTCTCCTGGAACGAGGTGCCGGTCCACTCAACCTCATAGCCGTTCGGGAGCTGCTTGGCGAGGCGGACGATCTCATCCATCGCCTCACCGGTGGAGTGTCCGGTCTTCGGCTGTCCGGTGATCTCAACTGCCGGGAAGGCGTTGAAGCGCTCGAGACGGGGCGAGCCGTAGGTCCATTCCTTGGTGGCGAAGGCGCTGAACGGAACCATCTCGCCGCTGGTGTTGGGAACGTACCACTTGTTGAGGTCAAGCTCCCTTGATCTGAACTGCTTGTCAGCCTGGACCATGACCTTCTTTACCCTGCCGCGGTCGACGAAGTCATCGGTGTATGAAGAGCCCCACGCGGTTGACATGGTGCTGTTGATTGCCGATGCTGTTACGCCGAGCGCCGCAGCCTTCTGGTAGTCGGTGTTGATCCTGAGCTGAGGGGTATCGTCAAGTCCGTTGGCGCGGACGTTCTCGATGATCTCGCTGTTCCTGGAGGCGGCAAGGATCTTGTTTCTTGCCTTGATGAGCTCCTCGTGGCCGTATCCGCCGCGGTCCTCAAGGAACATGTCGAAGCCCTGCGCGGTTCCGAGCTCAGGTATTGCCGGAATATTGAAGCAGTAAGCGAGAGCGTCCCTGACAGCGCCGAGCTTCGGGGAGGTCTCCTTGATGAGGTTGTATACGGTCTTCTCGTAGCCCTCACGCTCTGACCAGTCCTTGAGCTTGACGAAGAACATGGAGTTGTTCTGTCCGACGCCGGAGAATGACCAGCCGATGACGGCCATGACCTGCTCGATGACGTCCTCGTGTCCCTCGCGCATCAGGTCGGTCACCATGCCGGCAATTTTCCTGTTCTGCTCAATGGTGCCGCCGGCGGGCAGGGTGATCATGGTGAACATGGTGCCCTGGTCCTCCTCGGGGAGGAAGGATGAGGGAAGCTTCATGAAGCCCCAGACCAGCACTGCGCAGATGACCGCGTAGTAGAGGAAGTACCTCGGCAGGTGGTGAACGACCTCCCTGACGTGGTTCTCGTATGACTCGGTCATCCAGGTGAAGAACCTGTTGAAGAGATTGAAGACAGGCGAGAGCAGGATATCGGTGATCTTCTCGAAGGCCTTCCTGAGGGCGCCCTTCTTCCTCTTCTCGATGAGCCTCGGATCGGCAGCCTCCTCCTCAGCCTCCTCTATTGCGGCAAGCTCCTCATCCTTCTTGCCCCTGAGCATGCTCGCGCAGAGCGAGGGGGTAAGGGTAAGCGCGATGAATACCGAGAGCGCCATCGCGGAGACGATGGTTATGGAGAACTGGCGGTAGATGACACCGGTCGAGCCGCCGAAGAAGGCCATCGGGATGAACACAGCGGAGAGCACCATGGCGATGCCGATGAGGGCGCCGGTGATCTCGTCCATCGACTTGATGGTGGCCTCGCGCCCCGTAAGGTTCTCGGTCGTCATGACTCGCTCGACGTTCTCGACGACGACTATCGCGTCATCGACCAGGAGTCCTATCGCGAGCACCAGTCCGAACATGGTGAGGGTGTTGATGGAGAATCCCGCGGCATACATTATCGCGAACGTTCCAAGCAGCACTACAGGCACCGCTATGGTCGGAATGAGCGTAGCGCGCAGGTTCTGCAGGAACAGGTACATGATGATGAATACGAGGAGGATTGCCTCATAGAGCGTATGGGTAACCGAGTTTATGGACACGGTTATGAACGGGGTCGTATCGAACGGGTAGACGATGGCCATTCCGTCGGGAAGGGTCTTCTCGAACTCTGCCATCTTGGCGCGCACGAGCCTTGAGGTCTGAAGGGCGTTGGCGCCGGTGCTCAGCATGATGCCGAGGCCGGAGGCGTTCTTGTGGTCAACAAGTGAGGTAGTCGAGTACTGCTCGTTGCCCATCTCGACTCTTGCAACGTCCTTGAGCCTGATGACATGTCCGTCAGCGTCGCCGCGGAGGACGATGTTGCGGAACTGCTCAGGCGTATTGAGACGTGACTGTCCGACGATGGTGAAGTTGTACTTCTGCGCCTCAACCGATGGTGCACCGCCCAAAGCGCCGTAAGTGACCTGGGCGTTCTGCGCCTTGATGGCGGCGTTGACCTCATCGGTCGAGATGCCGTAGAGGCTCAGCTTGTCCGGGTTGAGCCAGACTCTCATCGAGTACTGGCCGCCGAACACGATGATGTCGCCGATGCCCTCAAGACGGGAAATCGGTTCCTTGAAGTTCGAGACCACGTAGTCTGCGAGGTCGCCCGACTCGTACTTGTTGTTTGGGGAGATGAGCGCTACGGCCATCAGGAACGAGGAGGTGGACTTTTGCACGGTGATTCCGTACTGCTGCACTTCCTGCGGCAGCTGGGTGGTGGCCTGCTGCAGCTTGTTCTGCACCTGGACCTGGGCAATGTCAGGATCGGTTCCTGCCTCGAAGGTGATGGTCACATGCGCGCCGCCGTTGCTGTCAGACTCGGAGCTCATGTACATGTAGCCGTCAAGTCCGGTCATGTTCTGCTCGATAATCTGGGTGACGGTGTTTGACACAGTCTCGGCTGATGCTCCGGAGTAGGTGGCTCTGATACTTACAGAGGGAGGCGCGATGGTCGGGTACATGCTCACGGGCAGTCCCGAAATTGCGAGAGCGCCTGCCATCATGATGACGATGGCGATAACCCATGCGAAAATCGGCCTGTTTATAAAGAATTTAGATAGCATCTGCTTTTCCTGCTTCCTTACTTTGAAGCCTTTTCACTGCCGGCCTTGCCTGCATCGGCTGCGGCTGCATTGAGAAGAGCGGGATCGTCATCGGTTCCGGTGAAGTCAATCTTGAACTCCTGCTTCTCAGGATTGACCGGAGTTCCGGGCTGCAGGAACAGCTGGAGCTTCTGGATGTTGTCGATGGCGACAAGATCGCCTGCCTTGAGTCCGCTCGTTACGACGTAGGCGTTGCCGTACTCGCGGCCGAGGGTAATGGGCACTGAGTAGTACTTGTTTCCCTCCTCGATGCGGTATACGGAAACCTCTCCCCTGTTGCCCCTGATGGCGGCGACCTGAGGAATGAGGACAGCGTTGTCGAGCTCGCCCTGAACGAGACGGGCCCTCATGAACATGCCGGGAAGCAGGAGCCCGTCCTTGTTGTCGACGGTCGCGCGGACGGTTACCATGCCGGTGCTCTTGTTTACGTCAACGCCGGTGAAGTCGAGGTGGCCAGTAACAGGATAGAGCTTGCCGTCCTCGAAGTAGATCTGGATTGCGGCGCGGTTCTTGCTGTCAAGCTTGATCTTGCCTGCCTTGACGGCCTGCTTGAAGTTCCTCAGGTCAACGTCAGACTGTCCGAGATCAACATATATGGGATCGATCTGCTGGATGGTGGCGAGGGCCGAGCCCTGGTTCGCGGTCACAAGCGCGCCCTCGGTTACCGAGGACTTGCCGATGATGCCGGAGATGGGAGCGTAGACTCTGGTGTACTCAAGATTGATCTTGGCGTTCTTGAGCGTTGCCTTCGCGGCGAGAACCTGGGCTGCGGCTGATTTCTCGGCGGCGACGGCGTCATCGAGATCCTGCTCGCTGATGGCCTTGGAGTCTATCAGCTTCTTGTAGCGCTCGGCGCGGGACTTCGCCGAATACTCGCTGGCCTCTGCCTGCGCGAGGGCCGCCTTCGCGGAGTCAACAGCGGCCTCATAGGTCCTCGGGTCGATCTGATAGAGCTGCGTCCCCTTCTTGACGAATGATCCTTCGGTGAACATGCGCTTCTGGATTATTCCGGAAACCTGGGGACGTACCTCTGACTCCTTGTAGGCGCTGGTGCGTCCGGTAATCGTTGAGACGTCAGGCACATCAGCGGTTATGGCCGCTATGCAGCCGACGGGAAGGAGCTTCTGGGCCTGCTGGGCAGGAGCTTCGGATTTCTTTCCGAACAGATCGCAGCCGGTTACTGACACTGCTGCGGCCGCAGCGAGGATCAGCACGCCGAGTTTGGAAATTTTCATCATAGGAACAAGACCTTCAGTTTATTACATCCATTAATGTATGTTTGTGTTATAGTGTGATTGTAAACGATCCGCGTTTTTTTTTGTAATAGCTTTCACGTTTATTTAAAGAGCATTTTATCTGCGTGTTACTTACAGGATAACGGATTGCGCCTCAGTCCTGACGTGAAGTGTCTGATTAGGCACCAATGCGGAGCTGAAAGGCAGCGAAGGTGCCTCCGGAAACGGAATAGGCAGTTCCTTACTATAAGAATCAGATGGCAGCATGGCAAGAAGAACCAAGGAACAGTCGGAACAGACCAGAAAGACACTGATCGATACCTCCTTCAGGCTGTTCTGTGAAAGAGGATACTCCAAGACAACGCTCGAGGAGATCGCGGCCGCGTCAGGAGTCACCAGGGGCGCGCTCTACTGGCATTTCAAGGGCAAGGAGGACATTCTTGTCACCATCTTCAATGAGCAGACCAAATGGCTGACTGACGAGCTAAGCAGTACTGTTCCTGATGGCATGACCATGTCACAGGCGATAAAGGGCTTCATCCTGAAGTTCATAGGGCCGGAGGGCGGGGCCGGTACGACAGCCGTCAGGGACCGCTTCGGCGTACTGTGCGTAACCATGCTTTTTTCCCACAAAATCGCGCCGCAGCTCGTCTATGAGATGCTCGCAGGAATTGACAGGCGCCTCTGCGAGAGGCTATCCGAGCTTATCAGGCGCGGGCAGGCAAGCGGCGAGTTCTCCTCTCACATAAACCCGGCTGATGCCGCGAAGTTCATCAAGCTCTCCATCGACGGGTTCATCATCAACCGGCTCGGGAATTCCATTGCAGGCAAGAAATTCGGGATGGATCCCGAATCGATTGCCGGCATGGTCATAGGCAGCCTGAAAGGCCCTGCCCCGTGAAAAAATCATCCTGACTGAACGCGGCGGGCAGCGTCAGCGCTCCATTGCAGCCGCCGGGCTTGCGGTCTTATTGGCTGCTCTCTGCTGTATCCGGCCGAATCAAGCCCCGCAGGATGGCAGATGTTCTGGAACCCAATGTCCGGCTGGAGTGTCTTTCAGGCGGCGTGATTCTGAGGCTTCTTTCCTCATCGGCTGCCTGGAAGACGCCGAAGCCGTGCTGCGGTATGGCGGCTTCTCTGCCGGCAGCCAGGCAGGGCTGTCCTCTGTAGTTTTCACTCCTTTTCCCTTAAGCTCCCGAGCTCCCTGGCAAGAAATTCAGCGGCGGAATCAACTGCCTCTCTGAGATTCTGCGTGTACGAGTGATTGAGTCCCGGAAGCAGCACGAGCTCGCTTCCCGCTATGGACTCATGCACCCGCTTCGCGCAGGAGACCGGCACCAGGCTGTCGCCGGTTCCCTGGATGATGCGGACGGGACCCCTGTAGGCACCTGCCGTTTCGTAAAAAGGCAGCGTCATTGCTGTCCTGAGGTATTCACGGCCGACAGGGTGGCCAAGCGCCATTATGCGATCGGGAAGATTCGATGGATCGAACCTTGCCTCAAACCATCTGCCGTTCCGTATCTCATCCTGCAGCATTGCGGCCGGGGAGAGCAGAACGGCTGCCCTGATCTTCCCGTTCCCGAGCTCGCCTGCGAGCATGGCTGCTACAACTCCTCCCTGGGAGTGTCCGGCAACTGCAACACCGGTGACTCCGGGAAGCGACGCAGCGTAGGAGAGTGCCTTTTTCGCATCCTCTGTCTCGTTAGGGATGGTCATGTCCTCAAAGCGCCCCTCGCTTTCACCGTGCCCGTTGAAGTCGAAGCGGAGCGAGGCGATGCCGCGCGCCTCAAGCTCATCGGCAAGGCCCCTGATGACGAAATCATCCTTTGACGAGGTGAATCCGTGAAGGAGCAGCACCACCGGATAGCTTTTAAGTCCGGCTGGATACTGCACTGCCGCGGAGAGCATGCCGTGGTCCCCTTCAAATCTTACATTCTCCGTCCTGGCCGATGCCGCTCCGGCTGCCAGGGCGGCTGCCAGCAGCGTGCCCTTCAGGGCCGTGCCGATTCTGCTCATGTTTTTCTCTCCGCTTCTCTTCATCTCTGAATGCTTTCAGTTTACTCCCATGACAGAGGCAGTGACTCTCAGGTGTTTTGCCGCCATGGCAGATGAACATGGCGTAACCCGTGCGGCTTTTCTGGCGCTGCCGCCAAAGCATGGTGCTTACAGATTCGTGCGTGGTTTTCCTTGAGGCGGCACGCCAGCGCCGCAATCAGCTGCTTCTCGCAAGAGGCATAAGCGCATGCGAGCCGGAGGTGATCCTGAGTGATTCAGGGAGCGGCCGGAGCATGTGCCGGGCCGCACCCGTTTGCGGACTGTCTGTGCGTCAGCGCCGGAAACAGCATCCCAGCTCCAAGGTATGGCGGCCTGAAGCCAGGTGTCCTTTCTTTTCACTTTCTACCAAGGTGCAGATAATCTATAATTATGCACTGATGTCAGTAAAAGCTGGAGCAGTGCTGCAATGCAGGAAATCATGCAGGATAACAAATTTGCCATCCCGGTTGAGCTTATCGGAAAGTTTTACCAGGAGAACCGTGAGGAGTCCGTGCGCTTCCTCAACACTGCCGCTGACTTTCTGCACCGCAACCCGGAGGCTTTCGGCGAGCAGTCTGCCCCCTATGTAGATTTCCTCTACTCTCTCTGGATGACGAACGTAATCGACGAGATCGCGGCCGGAAGGCTCTTCATCTCCGAGGAGACACTCAACCGCATGGCCTCGTCCCTCATCACCGGGTACAACGTCAAGTTCGTTGACATCAACTGCTACGGGAGCGGAGTGCTTGATCTTGAGGTCGAGCATGCGATGATCGGAAAGTTTCTGCTGAGCGGCAGGATCCTCTCATGGCGCCACAACAGCTCCGAGTCGCAGGCAGTAATCTCCGTGGACAGCATCCGCTCCTCCGGCGCGGATCACGGCATCGGGAAGCTTTTCGCCAACGTGACCATGTCGGTAATCTCAGGATTCCTCTCCAGCTTCCTCAACCGTGTCATCAGGGGAGTGAAGCTTTCCTACTCATCAAATGTCCTTACCCTCGACTTCTCCGGGCTTATCCGCAGCTCGGCATTCGGCAGAAAGCAGATCGGAGGCCATCCTCTCAGTGACTATTTCACTGTTGAAGGAGCGAAGGTTGTCGAGAAGGGCATTGAGCTCAGCGTAGGGCTCAACCGCGCCATAGTTCCTTTTCTCCGGTCTGAAAGCGCGCCGGAGGACGCCGATTTTTCCGATTCAAACCATTAGCTCTGCGCCATGCCGCCGGCTGCAGAGGCCGTTTACACCCTGGAGAAACTGTTTATGATCAAGAATTTCAGAAAGACAGCTGTTCTGACGCTCATTGCCGCGTCGCTCTCTCTCCTCGGCGGCTGCATAGCCGTCCATCCGGACGGAACCAGGGCAAGCGCAACGGAAGTCGCTGAGTTCGAGAACAGCCTGAAGAGAAGCGAGGCTCAGTCAGAGTCATCATTTGTACCGCAGGGCGAGTTCTCGGCGCTTCCTACCGGACAGACCTCAATGATCGTCAGATCCATCAAGGAGGGCAACGAGAACACCTTCAATGCGGTGCTGAAGAGCCCCAATGACTTCACTCCTCCTGTGCTCATGGCCCTTGCCGACAGGATCTACGAGATGGGGGACTACCGCGCCGCCATGTTCTGGTTCTACACCGCGCAGCTCAGGGCCCGCTCTGACGCCAACAAGTCGCTCGATCCGTCAGTCAAGGACGGCGTTACCGGGCTTTCCATGCAGTTCGGGCAGAGGATAGGCGAGTACGCGAAGTCACACCTTGCGGAACTCCATGAGGCGATGGCGCTGGTCCTGGAGTGGGACGGCATGTCGAAGCGCCGCTATGAGCCGCGCTGGGTCGCGATCCTCGGCAATGACGCGAAGACCGAGACGCGCATCAGGTTCCGTCCGGAGAGCGAGTGGAAGAAGATCGACACTGACACCAGGGACGGGTTCGAGAAGGGATACCGCGCCATGACCGCAAACTAGCGGGTATTTTTCAGGATCACCCGCTTTCACAGCCAAAGGAGTTCAGGTGTCATTTACAGCAGCCGTTATCCTGCTTGCCGTCAACTTTGCGGTCATGCTCCTTTACGGGGCTGACAAGCTGAAGGCCCAGCGCGGGATGTGGCGCATACCCGAGAGTGTTCTCATAACCGCCGCAGTTTTCGGCGTGTTTGGCGCCGCTGCCGGCATGCTGGTGTTCCATCACAAGACCAGGAAGCTCAAGTTCAGGATAGCGATTCCTGTCATCATGATTTCCGAGATAATCCTCCTCGCGGCTTTTGTCTGAAAATCCGGACATTCAGTCTCAACACTCAGGTCAGAAACAGATCCCTCTTCCCGAGCAGGAAATCGATAATATTCAGGTGGACAATGCCGTCATGGCTCAGGTCGAACCGATCGAGGGACATTACATATCTCGGAGAGGCATCAGTGATTCTGCTGTACGCGCCGAACTCTCTCCTGATGCTTTCCTCTGAGTCAAGCAGGTATGCCACCTGGATAAGGCACTTCCTGCCGTCTCTTACTGCTGCAAAATCCACCTCACCGCTTCGCGTTTTCCCGGTGAAAACGGAAAATCCCCTGGAGATGAGCTCGCTGAATACGGCATTTTTCAGAAGGAATTCATAATCCGGATCCTGATTGCCGGCATTTGCGGAAATGAACCCTGTATCAGCTGCATACAGCCGCTCCTTATAACAGGAGAGGGAGCAGCTCCTCCTCGCTATGTCATACCGTCCCGCGGAGCGAATCAGGCAGGCGTTCTTCATTCTCCCGAGGTAGTTGTAGACAGTCCTCCTCGAGACACCGTAAGGCGCGGCGGATATTTCCGCGGCAATCACACTTGGATTCTTTACCGCGATGCCGGCCATGATCCGCTTCGGAATTTCCCGGAAGTCCTTTCCTCCGGCGCTTCCTGAGATTCCGGTTACGTTTCGTCTGACTATGCCCATGAAGAGGTTTGAGAGATACCTCTGAGCCTCGGCATCGCTGCCGCAGAAAAATCTCCCAGGAAGGCCTCCCCATCTGAGGTAGCTGAGGAACATTCTGTTATCGTCCGGCCATGCCCACCCTCTCTGGCTGAACAGTTCCCTCATCTCGCTGAACGAGAAAAGAAGGAGCTCAAATTCGACAGTCCTGCCGGTAAGAAGTGTGGCGGGATCCCCGGAGAGCAGTGTGGAGCAGCCTGCGGTGACGAAGATGGATACATTGAGAGTTGCCATGAGCGAGGCCAGAGCCTTCTCGAATTTACTGACATGCCGGATCTCATCAAGGAAAATGAAGTATTTCCTGTCATCATGAAGACGTGATTTGATCTCGCTGTCCAGGTCACTGGCATCGGCGATACAGGCATATTCAGGATCCTCAAAATTGAGATAAATGATGTGATCTGAACAGATGCCTTCTGCAGAGAGCTCATCCATGACAGACTGAAGAAGTGCTGACTTCCCTGCTCCGCGCACTCCGGTGATCACCTTGATGATATCTGAGCTGTAGAACGGCCTGATCTGCCTGAGGTACTTTTCACGTTTCAGAATCATTCAGCGTATCCCTGACATAAGTGTCATTCAATCTGTAGCTGCCTTGCGCAGTTCCTGAAATTTCCGTCATCTGTGCAAGTAGTCTTGCACGAGTTCTTAATTTACGCATTTTGTGCATGAAGTCATGCACGATTTCCAGAAATTCCGCATTTTGTGCATAAGGTCATGCACGATTTCACGAAACGCCGCATTTTGTGCATGCCATGCCTGAATGCCGGCAGGTGCATTCTTGAGCATTCCACAGCGCATCATCCCGTATGAAGCCTGAAAAGAATAACGGCGGAACCCTTCACAGGATCCCGCCGTTCTCAGAATCTGAGACTGCTCTCTCTGCGGTCACACGCCGTTCTGTGAGGATCAGCCGAGATTTGACTTGATAAAGTTCTTCAGCTCGGTTGCGGAGATGAGTCCGGTGTTCTTGGCTACCATCTTGCCGTCCTTGAACAGGGCAATGGTCGGAATGCTTCTGATGCCGCATGCGGCAGAGAACTCCTCATTCTCGTCAACGTCTACCTTGGCGAATACCACGCCGTCAGTCTCCTTTGCGACTTCCTCGAATATCGGCCCCATCGCGCGGCAGGGACCGCACCAGGTTGCCCAGAAATCGATGACGGCAGAGACGCCTTCCCTTACGGCCTTGTCCTTGTAGTCAGCGTCTGTGATATGGATGATTTCGCTCATTTTCTGTCTCCTGTATGGTTGGACGCATCCGGATCCGGCATGAGCGCATGCCTGTGGCTGATTTCCTGGATCTTTTACAAACAGGTGCGTCAGTATCCATATAATGATGCTTTGGAGGATGTTTATCAAGTCATTTCACCCAAAAATGGAACAGGACACTGCCTGCCGCGGCAATCATGGCGCTGATGTTCCACGTGGAACATCGCCTCAGTGCAGGATGCCAGGGCAGCTCGGCGGCATTCTGAGACATTGATTTCAGTTTGAGCTTTTTTTCAGTAATTATCTTCAGGCATATTCAGCGCCAGGCTGTTTGTGAGTTATTATCGGCAGAGGATCCGGAGGTAAATGTTATGGAACAGAGTCCGCTTTATGCTGCAGTAGATCTTGGCTCCAACAGCTTTCACCTGCTGATCGTCCGCAAGGTTGCCGGACAGGTCAGAATCGTCTCCAGGGTAAAGCGCAAGGTCCGCCTCGCCTCCGGGCTGGACAGCAATAACAACCTGAGCAGCGATGCGATGAAGAGGGGCCTTGACTGCATCAGGCTCTTTGCCGAGCAGCTGCAGGACGTTGCCGCCGAGAACATCAGGATAGTCGGCACTGCGACGCTGCGCCTTGCGGCCAACAGGGACTATTTTGTCGAGCAGGCCGAGAGGATCCTCAAGCACAGGGTGGAGGTCATCAGCGGCAAGCGCGAGGCCTCCCTCATCTATCTCGGCGTCTCCGTAACCTCAAGCGGCACCGGATCAAGGCTTGTCATCGACATCGGCGGAGCCTCAACTGAGATTGTGCTGGGGCATGGCTATGACGTCTCTGTCGTCAACTCCCTGCCGATGGGCTGCGTTCTCTGGCAGAGCAGGTTTTTCGGCGACGGCATTGTCGACAGCGACAGGTTCAGCCGCGCCGTCGGGGCAGCCGAGGAGATAGTCAGGACAGTTGCTGAGCAGTACAAAGGCTATTCCTGGGAGCTCTGTTCCGGAGCCTCAGGCACCATACAGGCCCTGCAGGAGATCATTATCGCAGGCGGCGGGGTGAGCGAGGAGATAACGCTCGATCTTCTTATGAAGCTCACCGACAGGTGCATAAAGGCCGGCTCCATCTCAAATATCGATATCCCCGGCCTGGTTCCCGAAAGAAGGCAGGTGTTCCCGTCGGGGCTCTCCATCCTTACGGCGCTCTTCAGGGTGCTCGGCATCAGGAGCATGATCCTCTCGGGCGGCGCGCTCCGCGAGGGGCTTATCGCCGAGATGGTCGGCTTCGAGCAGAGGGTTGACGCGCGCGTGAGGACGGTGAGGAGCCTCATAGAGCGCTACCAGCTTGACTCAGCCCAGTCAGAAAGGGTACGGAGCGTCGCGCTCAGCATCTATGACGCGGTTAAGGACGAGTGGAAGTTCGGCCCGCCTGCCGGAAGGGCAATGCTCAAGTGGGCGGCGGTACTTTACGAGATCGGCCTCTGCATCGAGTACAAGCGGGCCCCTCAGCATGCCTGGTACATCATCAACAACATAGACATGCCGGGCTTCACCATTCCGCAGAAGCAGCTGCTCTCGGCGCTCCTCTACAACGAGAGGGACGGCTTCCACCTTGATGTCCTCGAGAAGCAGAGCGCCGTGCCGTTCTCCGAGGCCTGCCGCCTGGCGAGGATCCTCCGGATCTCCATCATCATGTGCATGCGCCGCTCCGACGGCACGCTCCCTGACATCAAGGCCAGAGCCTCCGGAGACTCGCTTGACATCAGGCTGCCGGGCAGCTGGCTCTCCGAGCACTACCTCCGCTCAACCGAGCTGCAGCATGAGGCTGAGCTGCAGACCTCAATGGGCTGGCCCACGGTTATCTGCGACGATCAGCAGGGCTCAGTGCCTGCCCTGTAAACCGCGGCGGCGAACGTTCTTGCGATCATGAACGCGGCGGTCTCGACATCGTGCTCGGTGAGTGCGGGATCCATCGCCTGCTCCTCAGTCATGGCCGTGCGGTGAACCGGAAATACTGATGTCAGCATGGTGTCACCTATCCCGTCTGCATCCACGCACGAGCGTCCGGCAAGCGCTATCGCAGGGACGCCGATGGCTGAGGCTCTCCTTGCAACGCCGTACGGCACCTTGCCGAGCGATGTGCTCCTGTCAACGGAGCCCTCGCCTGTTATCACGAAGTCGCAGAGCGCCGCGGTCCGGTCGAAGTCAGCAGCGTCCAGGATAAGGTCGATGCCTGACCTGAGCTCAGCTCCGAGCGTGAGCAGCGCGAAGCCCAGTCCTCCTGCGGCTCCCGCGCCGGGCACTGCGCTCATGTCATTTCCGGCAGCCTCCGAGATGACCTCCGCAATATGCCTGGCAGCCTCGTCAAGCCTGCCGAGATCCTCCTCCCGTGCGCCTTTCTGCCTCGCAAAGACAAAGGCCGCGCCGTTCTCACCAAGGAGCGGGTTCATCACGTCAGAGGCCGCGGTCAGGGAGATTTTTCCTGCGAAGGCAAGAGGCGCACTGAGATCTGCCCTCACTATTCTCAGGAAGTTTTCGGGAACCGGGACGACATCGCGGCCTTCAGAGTCATAGAACCTGCCGCCCAGGGCATGGAGAAAACCGGCCCCTGCGTCGCTCGTCGCGCTGCCGCCGATGCCTATGATTATCTCGTCTGCGCCTTTCCCTGCCGCGGCAAGCAGCAGATCTCCCGTGCCTGCCGTGGAGAGTCTCCAGGGATTGCGTCTTTTTTCCTGGACCAGCGTGAGCCCTGAGGCCGCGGCCATCTCAAGCACTGCGCTCTTACCGGAGAGGCCGAACTCAGCCTCGATCACTTTCCCCTCAGGATCCCTCGCCTCGGCGGATACCGTTTCCGCCTTCATAAGCTTCCTCAGGACTGATGACGTTCCCTCTCCGCCGTCAGCGACCGGAATTACCCGGACTGATGCGCCTGCCGAGGCCTTCCTGATTCCCCTTGCGGCCGCGCGTCCCAGTGTTTCTGAGTCAAGGGAGCCCTTGAATGAGTCTATTGCGACGGCAGCCCTTAATGTTTTCATGCGCTTCTCCTCCCAGGTTTGCGGTGCCGTTTTCTGCTTCCCGTGCTCCGGCCCGCCGCCTGCGCCTGTGGAAATTATATGGTGATCTGATTTTGATGATATGATAAAATAGCGTTTCGTTTTCCGAAGGAGTGTATAAATGGCACGTGTAACAGTAGAAGACGCCGTATCAAAGGTGGGAAACCGTTTTGATCTTATCCTCATGGCCACCCGCCGTGCGCGTCAGCTTGCCATGCTTAACTGCAAGGCGCTTGTACCTGATGAAAACGACAAGCCCACCGTTATTGCCCTGCGCGAGATCGAGGAGGAAGGCACCGATCTCAACGGCATCATGGACAAGGTCGACGAGATGGAGAGACTTGATCACCAGCAGGCAGAAAGCCTTCAGGGCAAGGATCTTGACGTCCGTGACGAGGATATTGCCGGTGAGACCGGTGACTACATTGCCGACGAGGATGATGTCAGAGCCGGCGGCTTCAGCGATGTAAGCGATTCCGCTGGTGACAACGAGTAACCTGCCGGAACCCTGAGCCTGCCGCTCCTGACAGTTCAGGCAGAGCATGAAAAATCCCGGATTCGTTAGGATCCGGGATTATTTTTTTGCCTGCCGGATGGCTGCATGAGAGCACTGACTCAGTGCGCTCAGCTGTTGGTCTCGTCAAGCAGCCTCTTCAGCGTCTCGGAGCTGATTATCTCCTGGCAGGAAAGCTTCTGCTGCTCGGCGAGCACGATGGAATGAAGCTTCTCGAGCGAGCTTTCGAACACGTCGTTGACTATGACATAGTCATACTCACTGTAATGAACCATCTCTGACACAGCCTTCTTCATCCTTCCCCTGATCACCTCATCGCTGTCCTGCGCGCGGCTGCGGAGGCGCCTCTCAAGCTCCTCAAGGCTGGGCGGCAGGATGAATATCGATCTTGCCTCAGGGAAGAGCTTCCTGATCTGCCTTGCGCCCTGCCAGTCGATGTCAAGGAACACGTCGGTTCCCTTCTCAAGGAACTTGAAGATGTTCTCCCTCGATGTGCCGTAGTAGTGATCAAAAACCCTGGCCCATTCGAAGAAGGCATCCCTCTTGATCATCTGCTCGAACTCCTCATTCGAGACAAAATGGTAGTGGACTCCGTTGATCTCGCCCGGCCTCATGGCACGGGTGGTGTGGGAGACAGATACAGTCATCGGGTGCACTGACGAGTACTGCTTTATGAGGGCCGCAATCAGGCTTGACTTGCCTGCGCCGCTCGGTGATGAAACTATGAACAGGTTGGCGGGAAACTGCATTGTCTTTTAGCCGGAGCTGCCGGCTATCCTCCTTGTACTGGGCCGGAGACCTGTCAGGCCGGGACCTGCTCCGCGGCGCTGATGCCTGAGTCCGGATTGTGAACAGCGGTCCGCACCTCTGTGCGGACTCTTTATTTTACCTGAAAAGAGCCTATTCTATGTTCTGGATCTGCTCCCTCATCTGCTCTATGAGTACCTTTATCTCAACGGCAGAGTCTGTTACGGCAACATTGACTGACTTTGAGGCGAGGGTGTTAGACTCGCGGTTGAACTCCTGCATCATGAAGTCCAGGCGCCTGCCGACGACTCCTCCCTTCTCCAGGATGCCCTCCGTCTCGGAGATGTGGGCTGTCAGCCTGTCAAGCTCCTCGGCCACGTCTATTCTCTGGGCGGCCAGGATGAGCTCCTGCTCAAGCCTGCTCCGGTCTATCTCAACGCCTGCCGAGAGCACCGCATCCTTCATGCGGTTCTTTTCCCAGGCGACGATCTTGGGGAGCTGCAGCCTGACCTTCTGGATCTCATCGCTGATGGCCTTCATCTTGCCGAGGAGCACGTTCTTGATCTTCTCACCCTCCCTCGCGCGGAAGGCAATGAGCTCGGAGAGAGTTCTCGCGAGGGAGTCCCGCAGCGCCTTCTCGAGCTCTGTCCCCGAGTACGAGTGCCTTATGACCACTCCCGGCCAGGAGAGAACCTGCATAGGATCGAGAGTGCCGGGACGCGCTGACATGGAGGCGATCTCATCGGCTTTCCTTACAACCTCTGCGGCGAGCTCGCGGTTCACGTCTATGACGGAGATTTCCTCCTTCGGGACAAATGACAGGGAGCACTCCACTTTTCCCCTGCTGAGCGATGATCTCACCGTCTCGTCAGCGAGGTGCCAGAAGCTCTCCATTCCGGGAGGCATGGAGACGGTTACATCCAGAAATCTGTGGTTCACCGACTTGACGGTCCAGCCGATCCTGCCGAACTTCGTGTCGGTATTACTGCAGGCGTAGCCTGTCATGCTTAATATTGCAGCCATCTTATCTGTCGGCGGATCCCATTCCAGGGCTTTCCGCCGCGCTTTCCTTCTCTCAAAATCATGGCGGTGCGTCAACAGCAGCTGCTGTCTGTTTCCGCGCATGCAGCTGAATTGTAACCGCCTGATTAAGTCTGTTCAACTGAGAGCGGGGCAGGGGAGATCCTTTCCCTTGCCTGCCGTGATTTTGTAAAATGGGTGAGTTTCATTTTGCGGGACTCCGGCATTCCGGATCCCGATGGAGAGCACAGTGAAGGAATATCAGAAGAATTTTATCGCCCACGCCATTTCCCGCGGAGTCCTCAGGTTCGGTGAGTTCACCCTGAAGTCCGGGAGAAAGAGCCCGTACTTTTTCAACGCGGGGCTGTTCTGCACCGGGCGCGACCTTGCGCTTCTCGGACGCTACTACGCCGAGGCGATCAAGGAGAGCGGCATTTCCTATGACGTTCTTTTCGGACCTGCCTACAAGGGCATTCCCATCGTCTCCGCCGCCGCTGTCGAGCTCTCTGACAGGTTTGACACCGACTCTCCCTGGTGCTGCAACAGGAAGGAGGCAAAGGATCACGGCGAGGGCGGCAATATCGTCGGCTCACCGCTTAAGGGAAAGGTTCTTCTGGTTGACGACGTCATTACCGCAGGCACCGCCATCAGGGAGTCGATGGAGATAATCAGGAAGAACGGCGCGGAGCTTGCCGGAGTGATTGTCGCGCTTGACCGCGAGGAGAAGGGGCGCGGCGAGCTCTCCGCCATACAGGAGGTCGAGAGGGACTTCGGCGTCAGGGTGAGCGCGATAGTCGGCTTCGGAGACATCATTGAGTATGTCAGGGAGAACCGCCTCCTGGATGACGCTCTCTATCAGAAGGTGCTAGAGTACCGCAGCGCCTACGGCATTTCAGGAAAATAAGACTTCAGGCCTGAAGCTTTAAGCCAGATACAGGAACGGCCCGCATGCGGGCCGTTCCTCTTGGTGCCGCTTAAGTGCGGCAGACTCACTCCGGGCATTGTCCGGAGAGCACTTACTTCCTCGCGAGCGTGCTGAGGGCATTGGGCCTTACCAGGCCGACGAACAGCCCGTCGATGGTGAACTTCTCCTTGTCGAGGTCGACCCTGATGTTCTCCATGTAGCCGCAGGCAGGCTCAAGCCAGACAATGTTTCCTTCCCTGTGGTAGCGCTTGATGGTGGCCGCGTCATTGTTGATTCTGGCGATGATGATGTCGCCGTCCTTCGCCTGCTCGGTCTTGTTGACCGCGATGAGATCGCCCGGGAAGATCCCTGCGTCGGTCATGCTGTAGCCGGTCACGCGGATGAAATAGTCAACGTGGGCATCGAAGGCGTTCTGCGAGAAGGAGATGCTGCACTCTACGTTTTCAGCAGAGTCAGTAGGCGTTCCTGCCGCTACCTTGCCGATGATTTTGACGCGCTCGATCTTGAGCTCAGGGTTGACCTGATTGATGAGAATATTGCGGGCCTTGCCGGGAGTTGAGCTGATGACTCCGCTCTTCCTCAGGGCACGGAGATATCCTTCAACGGAGTTGGGTGATTTGTAGCCGAAATGGCGCTGGATCTCAGCCTGTGAGGGTGAGCAGCCGTTCTTTTCGGTGTAGCCCTGGATGAAGTTGAGCACGGCCTCCTGCTTCTTGGTCAGATGGTATGCTTCTTTCAGTCCCGGTACATGTTTTGAGGTATTCTCATTCATATTGCAGCAAAACCGGCGGTGCGGTCTCTCCGTAATTTCTTAAACTGTAATAATGAAAAACTGTTTGTTTTCCCTGAAAATATGGAAAACAGACAAGTGACATAAACTGATTTCCATCAGTTATGGCTGTTTTTACAAGCCAATGAGCAGTTTAGCACATAATTTTTTAAAAGTGTAGATGTAATGAACAAAAGCTGATGCTTTTATACATCTGGATACAGCCGTTAAGCAGATGTTGTGATCTGATGATCATAAATGATATTCCGCATTCATATGCCGCACCATGACGCCGCATGCGCCGGGATGTGAGGCGCGGCTGTTACGCGCTGCCCGCGCATGTTGTATCATGAGTGCCGTTTCATCATCCGGAGCAGATTTTCTGCCCCGTCTTTCCGGGAGTTTCCGATGAGTAAGAATCAAGAGGCAAAATGCGCATGCAGCGGAAAGGGCTATGACTACCTTGTCACCTGCTCATGCGTCGCATCGGCAGTCATTACCGTGCTGCTGCTTCTTGCCAAAATCTATGTGCTGTTCGTGACCGGCAGCTCGACCATGCTCGCCTCGCTCACGGACTCGGTAATGGATCTGTGCGTTTCCCTGGTCAACCTGTTCGCCGTGCGCTATGCCCTCATGCCGCCTGACCGCGAGCATGCCTACGGGCACGGCAAGGCGGAGTCGCTCGCCGGCCTCATGCAGTCGGCATTCATCTGCGGAACGGCGGTTCTCCTCATACTGCACGGCTCGGAGTGCGTGGTCTCGCCCAGGAAGGTCGAGAACCTCTCCTTCGGCATATACATCACCGTGGCGACCATAGTCATCACGCTCCTCCTGGTGCTGTTCCAGATCTATGTGGTAAGGCGCACCGGCTCGCAGGTGGTGAATGCGGACTCGTTCCACTACAGGCTTGACGTGCTCCTCAATGTCGGCGTCCTCGGCAGCTTCGCCGTCATGAAATACTATCCCTCACTTGATTTCGTCGACGGCGTCTCCACTATCCTTATAGGCCTGTACATCATATACGGGGCATCAAAAATCGGGTATGAGGCCATACAGATGCTCCTTGACTCGGCCATATCGCCAGAGGATCAGCAGAAGATTTTCGACATAGCGGTGCGGGAGAAGGATGTGATCAACATTCATGATCTGAGGACACGCCAGTCCGGCCGCATCAAGATCATCCAGCTTCATGCAACCATGGACAGCGCGATGTCGCTCCTCAGGGCGCACAACGCTGCCGACAGGATAGAGAAAAGCATCAGGGAGGCATTCCCGGATGCCGACGTTACTGTGCATATGGAGCCGCTTGAAGTTCCGCACGGCTGAGCCTAGGCGCAGATGACAGACAGCAACTGACAGGAGAACTGAAGTGACAACTATTATATCGGTCAGGCGTTTCGGCAAGGTGGTCATGGCCGGTGACGGACAGGTGTCTCAGGGCAATACCATCATGAAGGGCAATGCCAAGAAGGTGCAGCGCATTGGCGGAGGAAAGGTGCTCGCCGGGTTCGCCGGAGCGACTGCCGATGCCTTCACTCTCATGGAGCGCTTTGAGGGGAAGCTCAAGGAGTCCTCGGGCAACCTGCAGCGCGCGGCTGTCGCGCTCGCCAAAGACTGGAGGACCGACCGCGCGCTCAGGAAGCTTGAGGCTGAGCTCGCCGTAGCTGACGCCAGCGAGTCCTTCATCATCACCGGCGTCGGCGATGTGGTGAGGCCGGAGAATGACATCATAACCATGGGCTCAGGCGGCAACTACGCCCGTGCCGCTGCAACGGCGCTCTTCGAGAACACGGAGCTGAGCGCCGAGGAGATCGCAACCAAGGCGCTCGCCATCGCTGCCGGCATCTGCGTCTTCACCAACAGCTTCAAGACTGTTGAAATCATAGACTATTCAGGCAGCGGGGACTCTCACTGAAGCTGGTTACGCCAGGCGGCAGGGCAGACCTTTTTGGCAGATACGGGGAAACTTAATGGAACAATTGACTCCGAGACAGATAGTTCAGGAACTTGACAGGCATATCATCGGACAGCATGACGCCAAGAGGGCAGTGGCCATAGCGCTCAGGAACCGCTGGCGCAGAATGCAGATTGAGCCGGAGCTCAGGCAGGAGGTAATGCCCAAGAACATCCTGATGATCGGGCCTACCGGTGTGGGAAAGACCGAGATCGCGAGAAGGCTCTCGACCATCGCAGACGCCCCCTTCATCAAGGTCGAGGCAACGAAGTTCACTGAGGTCGGCTATGTCGGCAAGGAAGTCGATTCCATAATCAGGGATCTGACAGCCATCAGCTTCAAGAAGCTGAGCGAGAGGCGCATCAAGGAGAATATGGAGAAGGCGAAGAAGATCGCTGACGAGAAGGTCCTTGATGCCCTTATGCCGGGAAGCCACGAGGATGAGGATGACGACGATCTCGGCTTTATGCTGGGCGGCAGCGACATCGGAGATCCTGATGATGACGAAGAGGACGCGGTCACAGAGGAGGAGCCTGCGGACGGGAAATCAGACGGCAGCGCTGATGAGCCAGAGGACAGCGGTGATAAAAGCAAGGAGGACGCCGAGACCCGTGAGATGCTCAGGAAGAAGCTTGAGGCCGGCGAGCTTGACGACAAGGAAATCGAGATCCGCCTTCCCTCGAGGAAGGTAAATGTCGAGATCATGTCCCCTCCCGGCATGGAGGACATGTCCGAGCAGCTGCAGTCCATTTTCGAGAACATTGAGAAAAAGCGCACTGAGCGCGTCAGGGTCAAGGTCGGCGAGGCGAGGGAGCAGCTGGCGAAGGATGCCGCCGAGCACATGGTTGACCGGACGGATCTCTCGAAGCAGACCATAGAGGCGGTTGAGAACAACGGCATAGTCTTCATTGACGAGATTGACAAGATCTGCGGAGGCGGCGGGGAGAAGAACGGCCCGAACGTCTCCAGGGAAGGCGTGCAGCGCGATCTTCTTCCGCTCATAGAGGGCTGCTCGGTCAAGACCAAGTACGGCATGGTGAAGACGGATCACATCCTCTTCATCACATCCGGCGCGTTCCAGGTCTCCAAGCCTTCGGATCTCATACCTGAGCTTCAGGGCCGCCTGCCCATCAGGGTTGAGCTCAAGGCGCTCACTGTGGAGGACTTCAAGAAGATCCTGACTGAGCCTCATGCGTCAATCACCGAGCAGTACACCGCGCTTCTCAGGACCGAGGGCGTGGAGCTCAGGTTCACCGATGACGCGCTGCAGAGCATTGCCGAGGCTGCCTTCAAGGTCAACGAGTCGACCGAGAACATAGGCGCCCGCCGCCTGCAGACCATCATGGAGCGCCTCGTTGACGAGATCTCCTTCGATGCCCCGGAGAGGAAAGGCGAGACAGTCACCATCGACAGCACCTATGTCCATGAGCACCTTGGGAAGCTCGTCGAGGATGAGGATCTCTCGAGGTATATCCTCTGACGCGCCAGGCTTTCCGGTGATAAAAAAAGAGCCGTCTTTCTTGAGGAGAGGCGGCTCTCTGTGTATAATACAGCAACGTTGCCCAGGCAACAGGCTGCCGGCATAGCTCAGTTGGTAGAGCGGCGCATTCGTAATGCGAAGGTCGAAGGTTCGATTCCTTTTCCCGGCACCACTTCTTCAGAAGTTCTTAAATTCCCTTTCCTCTTAAAATCATCAAGGCGCGGTTCTCCCCGTTCTTCAGGCGAGTCCTGGCTCTACGAATTTTCTGCTCTGATCTGACGCGCGCACGTCAGCATGATTTCTGACAGGGCCGACCTTAGGTCGCTGTGCCGGCCCGTTTTACGGGATGCTATCTGACTTCGTTGACGAGCTCCTTGCCGTCGAAGAAGTCCCTGCAGTTCTGAAGGGTAGTCGTCGCGATGTTCTCCATGGCCTCCCTGGTGAAGAATGCCTGGTGGGAGGTGACGAGCACGTTGGTGTAGCTCAGGAGGAGCGCGAGCTTGTCATCGGTGATGACTTCTGATGAGTGATCCTGATAGAAGTAATCCTTCTCCTCCTCATAGACATCGAGCCCGGCTGCGCCGATGTGGGCGCTCCTCAGTCCGTCAATCAGCGCCTCGGTGTCGATGAGGCCGCCTCTTCCGGTGTTGATGATCATGACGCCCTTCTTCATCTTTGCGATGGAGTCCCTGTTGATCAGGTGGTAGTTCTCCTTGGTCAGAGGGCAGTTGAGCGAGATGATGTCGGCGTTTGCGTAAAGCTCGTCAAGCGAGACGTACCTGATGCCGCTTTCCTCAGCGTACTTCGCGTCAGGGTAGATATCGTAGGCGATGATGTTCATGCCGAAGCCCTTGAGGATGCCGATGAGCTGGCGGGCAATCTTTCCTGTTCCGACGATGCCTGCGGTCTTGCCGTACATGTCAAAGCCCATGAGCCCGTTCAGTGAGAAGTTCCAGGTTCTGGTCCTGACCCAGGCGAGGTTGGTATGGCGGTTCAGGGCCATGATGAGGGCAACGGTGTGCTCTGCGATGGCGTGAGGCGAGTAGGCAGGGACTCTTACGACCCTGATTCCGAGATCCTTTGCGGCAGCGAGATCAACGTTGTTGAATCCTGCGCAGCGCAGGGCAACGAGCCCGACGCCATTGTCCTTCAGGATGCTGAGGACCTTCCTGTCGCAGGTGTCGTTGACGAAGATGCAGACCGCCTTTGCGCCGGCTGTAAGCGACGCGTTCTCCGCAGTGAGGTAGCTGCGGTGGTTCAGTATTTCAAAGCCGAACTTTGCGTTGATCTCCTGGAACATTTTCCGGTCATAGGAATGGGTTCCGTAAAAGGCTATTTTGTCCAACTTAAGTTCTCCTTATTTGCTGCCAGCTGAAATCTGGCTCTTCAGTCCTGCAAGGACCGTTGACAGGTTGTGGCTGAGATATCCGACGTATGAGACCGAGCCGTCAGGCAGTGAGTCTGAATACAGCTCACCAGCAGCCTTTGCTCCTGTTTCCCTTTCAATTGTATGCGCCAGACGCGGATCATGCATTGTCTCAAGGAAAATCACCCGGATTCCGCTCTTTTTCACTTCACGGATAATCTTCGACACGCTGCCGGCTCCTTCCTCTGCATCATCGCCGGGGCCGTGTATGGATTTGAGATCGAGGCTGTAGTCACGCGCAAGGTAGCCGAATGCCGCATGGCTGGTGAGCGCCTTTCGCGACTCCTCAGGTATTGAGCTGAACTTCTCCCTGTAGCTCTCAGCAAGGGCAGAGATCTGCTCCCGGTATTTAGCGGCATTCTCTGCAAACACGCCGGCAAGATCCGGTGCTGCTGCTGAAAGTGCCTTCTCCGTTCCGTCTACGTACGAAAGGGCGCTGTACGGTGAGTTCCACGCGTGGGGATCAGTGCCTGCAGCCAGCTTTATCGGAGTGATTCCGTCAGTTACGCAGACTGACCTGGCCCTGGTTCCTGATGCCTTTGCGAGCCTGTCGAGCCAGGGATCGAGCTCAAGGCAGTTCTTCAGAATCAGATCTGCCTTTGCGACAAGCTTCAGATCGGACGGCTTCTCGGTATAGAAATGCATCTCGCCGCCGAAGCCGATGAGGGGATGGACACTGACATTGTCACCTCCTACGTTCTTCGCGATATCGGCGATGATGGTGCCTGACGTTACTACCTCAAGAGGCCTGCACTCTCCGGCTGCTGAGGCGGCAGACAGGAGGAGCGCTGTGCCTAGCCAGAGTAATGTCTTAAATGAACGAATTTCCATATAAGTCCTCCGTTGGTGCCGAAGATGAGAGAGAAAATGTAGAAAACCCCAAGGCAGAGGATAATCGACGAGCTTGCCGGCCAGTCAAGGTGGAACGAGAGCAGGAGACCTGCGGCGCTCCCCGCTGCGGCTGCGGTGATTGCCGCAGCGATCTGTCCGAAGAGGTGCCTGAACCACAGCTTCACCGAGGTGCAGGGCAGAATCATTATCCCGACAGCCATCAGCGTGCCGATAGTCTGGAAGCCTGAGATGAGAGAGAGCACGGTCAGGATGAGGAAGATGATATGAACGGCCTGGCTGCTCACTCCCTCGGTCTCAAGAAAGCCCGGGTCAAAGCATTCGACAACCAGCGGCCTGATGAAAACTGCAAGGACGGCGAGCGAGACGGAGGTTATGGCTGTGAGCAGCACAAGTCCCTGATCCGTAAGGGCGAGCGGCGAGCCGAAGAGAATATGCAGCAGGTCGACGTTGCTGCCGCTAACCGAGATGATGAGCACTCCTGCCGCAAGGGAGATGAGGTAGAAGGAGGCAAGGCTGGCATCCTCAGCCGTTTTTGAGATCCTTGAGGCAATGCCTGAGAGGATGATTACCAGGACTCCTGCAATGAGGCCTCCTATAGTCATGGATGAGACTGAGAGCCCTCCGATGAGATAGCCTACCGCGACGCCCGGAAGTATGGCGTGGCTCATGGCGTCTCCAGTAAGGCTCATCCTGCGGTAAACGAGGAGCAGCCCAATCACGGGTGCAGTGAGCGAGATCATCAGGCAGCCGAAGAGGGCCCTCCTCATGAAGGAGAAGTCGGCAAAAGGTGAGACAAGCAGATCAATCATTTTGTCCTCGTGCAGAGCCCTGCCGTGTAGTCAAGCTGATAGCGGCTGTTTACGGCTTTTTCAATATTCTCTGCGGTTACGCACTCGGCGGTTTTGCCGCTTGCGATGATTTCCCTCGCGAGAATAACGGTCTCAGGGAAGAACCTTCTCACGAGATCGAGGTTGTGCATCACGGTGATGATGGTCTTGCCTGCCCGGTTCCATTCCTGCAGGAGTCCTGCGAGCTCCTCCGAGGTCGGCTCGTCCATCGCGCTGAAAGGCTCGTCAAGCATGATGAGATCCGCGTTCTGAAGCCACACCCTCGCAAATACGACACGCTGGAACTGGCCTCCTGATATGTCGCCGATGTTCTCGCCGGCAAACTTGCGCATCTTCACTTTCTCAAGGGCGCTGTCGACAAGCTGCAGCATGGAACGGTCAATCCTTCTGAAGAGACCGGTCTTATGCCAGAGCCCCAGGGAGACGAACTCGCGGACGGTAATCGGGAAGCTTTTGTTGATCTGGCTTGCCTGCTGGCAGTAGGCTATCCGGATTCCGGGCTTTTTCTCGACTGATCCCTCAAGGGGCTTCAGAATGCCCATGATCCCGTTTAGAAGAGTGGACTTTCCGCCGCCGTTCGGCCCGATTACCGCGAGCATCTCGCCGTCGGCGACGCTCATGTTCAGATGGTGGACGATGGGATGCCTGCTGTACCCCAGCGTCAGATTCTTTATTTCCAGCATTTCACGCCTCAGGCCTCTGCGGTGACTGCGGCCAGAATTGCTGAGCATACGACAATAATCAGGACGGCAACTGCCATTCTTGTCCAGATCCCTGGAAAAATTACCGAGCGCAAGACTGCCTCACTTGTTTGCTTTCTGAGGATTTGAGGGTATGAACAAAAGGGGGAAATGTCAAGCGGTTTGATTTCGGTCACATTCCTTCAGCGCGATGGAAGGTTTATAAAAACAAAAAATGGAGAACCGGAGTTCTCCATTTCTTTGAGCTATTGAAAGGCCTGGCCTATTGACTTATTACAGAGCCTTTGAGCCGCCAAGCAGTGAGGAAATAAGCTTGCGGTTGCGATCTGCTCCGGATGCAGGTGCAGGAGCAGGCTCGGGCTTTGCCGGGCGCCTAGGCTGCGGAGCGGGCCTGGGCTCCGGCTCAGGCTCGGGTTCCGGCTCAGGCTCGGGCTCCGGCTGACGCCTTCTGCTGAATGAAGGAGCAGGAGTCTCCTCCTTGGCAGTTGAGACGCCGTTGTCAGAGCCGAGGGCGGACATGCGGCTTACCCTGAGATGGAGGTCCTTGCATACCTCGAAGATATGGTCAAAGGTGGAATCGTCAGAGAGGAATGTAATCTCAACGTCATCTTCAGAAAGAAGCAGTCCGAGCCTCAGAGCGAACTGCATGTTGAAGTCCTCTCTGTCCTTGCTGTCGATCTGAACGAGATCGATCTGGATCTTGTACTGTGACTGGATCATGAGCAGCTGGGAGACCATCTCCATGGACATGCTGTTCTTGCCTTTGTTCACAATCATTTTCACATTTGAGAAACGATCCATCATGCCGGAGGGCATTTCCTGGGAGAAATCGCTTCCGATGATCAGAATTCTGTTGGGCATATCATTCTCCAAAAACTGGCTTTGGCGAGCCAGCAATTTCTTCAAGATGTCTAAATGAGGTCATCATTTTCATTATGGTGTCAGTATAGCGCGCAGAAAAGCAGTGCTGAAAAGAATAATGCAATAATTTGCCAAAACTCACGGATAAATCACGTTTCCACAGGCTGTGCAGAAGGGATCCTGCTTGAAAAAGCAAACGCCGGAGCGCGCTGCGCGGCTCCGGCGCATAGATGCTTACCGGAATCAGCCGTTGAACCTGTCAGGATCAAGATCCCTCGGATCCTGGACAACCTTGCCGTCATGAATCATGCCGTCGCCTGATACTGACGCTCCGCTCTTCTTGGTATCGAGCGTGATGGTGTCGGGAGAGATGATGTCGGAATCGTCTGCTCCGCTGTCTCCGGCTTTTCCGGAATCATTTCCTGCAGCGCCGTTTTCTTCCTTTGCCCTGGCAGGCTCCATTCCGAAGGCGCGCAGATCCTCATCGCTGAGCGGCGGAACCTTCTCGTTCTTGGCGATTACGATCATGACTATGCCGACGATGACGAAAGGAATGGAGAGAAGCATGCCCATCGAGACCTGGAACGGGAAGGCAACGAAAGAGGAGATGATTCCGTTGATGGCATTGTCCAGCGTGGTCTGGGACTGCTTGAACACCTCGAGAATCATTCTTGCGGTGAACACCAGGGTCAGGAAGATGCCGAGCGGCCTTCCTGCCTTCTTGTTCCTATTGAAGAGGTATCCCGCAAAAAGAATAAGGAATACGACTAGATAGGCCGCTGCCTCATAAAGCTGCACAGGGTGGCACGGAACGCTGTTGAACTCATGGGCCTGGCGGAAAATGACCCCGTAGTCGGATCCGGTCGGAATGCCGACGATCTCTGAGTTCATGAAGTTGCCGCAGCGGATGAACACGGCGGTGAGGGCAGTCGGAATGCACAGCCTGTCCATCAGCCAGAGGACGTTGTTCCTCGGGTGCATGTAGATGAAGAAGGCAAAGGAGAGGAGCAGACCGATGGCGCCGCCGTGGCTTGCGAGCCCGCCTTTCCAGATCTTGAGGATCTCTATGGGCTGCGCGAGGAAATACTGCGGCTCGTAGAAGAACACATGTCCGAGGCGTGCGCCGACAATGGTGCCGATGAAAAGGTAGATCAGCAGGGAATCCAGCTCGCCTGTAGGATAGTTCTCCCGCTTGCAGATCCAGGTCATGATCCAGTAGCCGAGCAAAAATCCGGCCACGAACAGCAGGCCGTACCAGTATATAGATACCGGGCCAAGGCTGACGAGGACTCGATCCGGATTCCAGTCAAGAATCATGTATGGCTCCTTTATGATGCCGGAAACAGAATGAGCCAATTTTAACCTAATGGCCGGCAGTTTGTCGGTTTTGCGGCCGTGGAATGTCTGTCTGTATGGCTCGCAGGCCTTTGCTCATGGCCGTAATTGCACACCGGCACTTGTGGCATAATTGTGCCGTTCTTTGTATAGGGATATCTGTGATGAAGAGAATTGTCTGGGCCGCTTCGGTATTTTTCCTGCTTTTCCCCATGTGCGCCTCGGCCGTAACAATGGATGCCTTCCTTCAGGAGACTATGTTTGAGGGAGGACTTGTTCTCTTCTTCGCCGGACTCTCGCTTCTTTTTGTGCCTAGCGTCATCAGCATAGGGATATTCCTCATGCTGCTTGGAGATGTCCTGGTATGCGGACGCCTTTTCTTTGGATCAAACGTAACTGAGTTCCTTACGGCATTCCCGGATGTGGCAGGAGGCAATCAGGATCTTGCGGGGCTTCTTGAGGGGCTGCCGAAGCTCAGCCCGATCATAGAGAGCCTGAGCGCTGCTGAGCTCAGGATGGATACCATGCTTGCCATATCCGCTCTGATAGCCGCAGCCTGCCTTATCAGGTACATCTTCAACTGGTTCATCATGTTTATTGCCACTCCGTCATCCGGGAAGTCGAGGCTGAAGTCAGACACCAGGCGCAGCCGGAGGAAGCTTGCCTCTTTCATGAGGAAATGGGGGCTTGAGGGATCATCCGGTACCGTGGCCTGAGCACAAGTCGGTGCTTTAGCTGCGTCAGAAGGGAAATAAAGGGCGGCCGCCATGCGGGACCGCCTTTTTCATTTATGTCTAATTATTTGATTTAGCAGGAACTTTCAAAAAATTTAAAAAATTTTTAAAAAAAAACATTAAAAAACCCTTGCAATTCTCAGAAAGGAGCGTAGAATACACGCCTGTTGTCGCTCAGCAAGAGCAACAGGTTCTTTAACAAGTTGGACAGGACAATCTGTGTGGGCACTGTCAGGAAAGAGGAAGATAAGACCTCTGAATGATGTGCTTAACAGT
>JAEEGJ010006066.1_pt1 | contig 36846 bp, 37 predicted proteins | sample 8958761 | NCBI WGS metagenome assembly JAEEGJ01 (sample SAMN16246546, study PRJNA631951) | gut metagenome | biome: gut microbiome; feature: rumen; material: RS-attached | host: Bos | place: Iran: Karaj | collected 2018-10
GGGCTACACGCCCACGGCCGGCCTCTCCCCCCTGGCGGGATTCGCCGGAGCCGTGGCGCCCTGGTTCCTGCGGGGACTGGACGGAGCCGCCCTCACCCTGGGTACGCTGGTCTCCTTCCTCACCCTGCAGCGCAACTTCACCCGGCCCGTATCCTCCATCTCCAACGAAATCAATTCCATAGTGATGGCCGCCGCGGGCACGGACCGTCTGTATGCCCTGCTGGACGAAGAGCCGGAACCGGACCATGGGCAGGAAGAGCTCAAGGACATCCGGGGAGAAATTTCCCTCAAGGACGTGGACTTTGGCTATGTCCCCGAAAAACAGGTGCTTTACGACATTACCCTCACCGCCTATCCCGGCCAGAAGATTGCCTTCGTGGGCGGGACGGGCGCCGGAAAGACCACCATCACCAACCTTATAAACCGCTTCTACGAAACCCAGGACGGCAGCATCACCTTTGACGGACTCAATATCAAGGACATCCGGAAGGACTCCCTTCGCCACAGCCTGGGCATGGTGCTGCAGGAGACGCACCTCTTTGGCGGGACCGTGATGGAGAACATCCGCTACGGGCGCCTGGACGCCACGGACCAGGAGTGCCGGGAGGCCGCCCAGCTCGCCTGTGCGCACGATTTCATCCGCCGCATGCCCAAGGGCTACGACACCGTGTTATCGGCCGATGGAGGCAACCTTTCCCAGGGCGAACGGCAGCTGCTCTCCATCGCCCGCGCCGCCGTGGCCAATCCGCCGGTGCTCATCCTGGACGAGGCCACCTCCTCCATCGACACCCGCACGGAACGCCTCATCCAGAAAGGCATGGATTCGCTCATGAAGGGCCGCACCACCTTTGTCATCGCCCACCGCCTCTCCACGGTGCAGAATGCCGACTATATCATGGTGCTGGACCACGGCCGCATCATCGAGCGGGGCAAGCACCAGGAGCTGCTGGAGCTCAAGGGCAAATATTATCAGTTGTATACCGGAAACCAAATTGTCTGATATGGAGTATCGGGAGATTATCAACCTGATCCACCGGGAAGTGAAACCGGCGCTGGGCTGCACGGAACCCATTGCAGTGGCGCTGGCGGTAGCGAAGGCGGTGGAAATCATTATGGAAAACTGTCCCTGCGGAGAGGACTGGAGACTCCGGGCCGACTACCGCATTGACGTAGCCGTAAGCGGCAACATCCTGAAGAACGGCATGGGGGTGGGCATCCCCGGAACTGGCATGGTGGGCCTTCCCGTGGCCGCTGCGCTGGGCGCCGTCTGCGGGTGCTCCGCCCAGGGCCTGGAAGTGCTCTCCGGACTGTCCCCGTCGGCCGTAGAACGCGCCAAGGCCCTGGTGGCCGATAAGAAAGTGACCATCTCCGTGGCACCCACGGACCGCCTCCTGTACGTGAAGGCCACCGTGTCGGTGGAAGGCGGGGCCCGCGCCAGCGCCGAGGTGGATCCGCATGCCTACGCCATCATCGAGGACGACCACGACAAGATTGTGGAAACCAGCTTTGCCGACAGGATCCTCATGAGTTCGGAGTCCGGCGCCGCCGCGGCCGAACACGTTTCCGACGCCTACGACCTCACCGTGAAGGACATCTGCGAATTTGCCTCATCGGCCGATTATAAGGACATCGAATTCATCCTGGACGACAGGAAGCTGAACCTGGCCCTGGCCATCGAGGGCCTGCACGGGGATTTCGGCCTCAACGTGGGGCGCACCATCCGGGAAAACCAGAAAGAGGTGTTCGGGGAAGACTTCATGAGTTACGCCATGGGGCTTACGGCCGCCGCGTCGGACGCCCGCATGGCGGGAAGCACCCTCCCGGCCCTTTCCAACAGCGGCAGCGGCAACCAGGGCATTACGGTGAGCATGCCCGTCATCGCCTATTCCCTCAAGTACGGGGTGGACGACGAGCGGCTGGCCCGGGCGCTCATCCTGAGCAACCTGGTGGCCATCCACATCAAGCATTACCTGGGCAAATTATCGGCCCTGTGCGGCTGCGTGGTGGCCTCCACCGGCAGCGCCTGCGGCATCGTGTACCTCCAGGGCGGCGGGTACAGGGAAATCTGCGCCGCCATCAAGAACATGGCGGGGAACATCACCGGCATGGTGTGCGACGGAGCCAAGGTGGGCTGCGCCATGAAAGTGGCTTCCGGCGTCTCCTGCGCGGTGCAATCGGCCGTTCTGGCGCTTCGCGGCACCTGCATTCCCTCCACCGACGGCATCATCGACGACGACGTGGAGAAGACCATCCGGAACATAGGCGCCATCGGCTCCGCGGGCATGAAGGTCACGGATAAGATGATACTGGATATCATGCTGTGTAAGTAAAACGATTTATCTTTTTCCTTGCATTCGTTAAAAAATGTGATTAACTTAGGGGTGTTAATTAAAAACCACATCTTATGAACGAAGAGAATCCCAACAATCCCATGGACCTTAACGGTGATGGTAAAGTATCGTTTGCAGAAAAGCTCCAATATGCAGCGGACAAAGCCGGTGAGAAACTGAACGAGGCGGCCGACAAGGCCAAGGCCGGCGCCAAGGAACTGTATGAAAAGGCCTCCCCCAAGGTGAAGGAAGTGTGCGCGGAAATGAAAGAGAACGCCACGGAATTCGCAGGAAAGGCAAAAGTGAAACTGGATGAGATGTCGGAAGACATCTCGGATGCCGCCGAAAGGGCCAAGGCCAAATTCCAGAAGAAAAAGGAAGAAGAATAGTTTTCTTTATATAAACACTCAAACTGTTTAATCAATGAAAAAAGCCCTCTTTACCGGACTGTGCGCACTCCTTCTGTGCGCCGTTCCCTCCTGGGCCCAATGGGGCCCCCGTACCATCCCCGAGCCCACAGACGGCCTCAAGGATGCGTACAAGGATTACTTCAAGATTGGCGTAGCCGTGAATAACCGCAACGTCACGGACGCCGATCAGATCAAGCTCATCCTCCGTGAGTTCAACAGCATCACGGCAGAGAACGCCATGAAACCTCAGCCCACCGAACCCAAGAAGGGTGAGTTCAACTGGGAAGACGCAGACCGCATTGCCAACTTCTGCCGTGAGCACGGCATCAAGATGCGCGGTCACACCCTCATGTGGCACAGCCAGATCGGCACCTGGATGTATCAGGACGAAAAAGGCAACCTCCTCCCCAAGGAAGAGTTCTATGCCAATATGAAACATCACATCCAGGCCATCGTGAACCGCTACAAGGACGTGGTTTACTGCTGGGACGTGGTGAACGAGGCAGTGGCCGACAGCCCGGTGTATCCCGGCCGTCCGGAACTGCGCAATTCCCCCATGTACCAGATTGCCGGTGAGGAATTCATCTACAAGGCCTTCGAGTATGCCCATGAGGCGGATCCCAATGCCCTGCTTTACTACAACGACTACAACGATGCCGAGCCCGCCAAGAGCCAGCGCATCTACAATCTGGTAAAGCGCATGAAGGACGCCGGCGTACCCGTTGACGGTATCGGCATGCAGGCCCACTACAACGTTTACGGTCCTTCCATGAAGGAAGTGGACGACGCCATCAACCTCTATTCCACCGTTGTGAAGCACATCCACCTCACGGAACTGGATATCCGCATCAACGAGGACATGGGCGGCGGCCTCCGTTTCAACCAGGGCCAGGCCACCGTGTCCGACTGGGAGCGCACCCTCCAGCAGGACCAGTATGTGAACCTGTTCAAGGTGCTCCGCAAGCATAAGGATGTGATTGACTGCGTTACCTTCTGGAATGTTTCCGACAAGGATTCCTGGCTGGGCGTACGCAACTACCCGCTGCTGTTCGACGAGAACTACAAACCCAAGCAGGCCTATCTGGCCGTCAAGGGCTTCGATCCCAAGATGGACGACGCCGTTATCCTGGAAGACTTCAAACCTTCCGAGCTCAACCAGCCCGGCCAGGAGTACCCGATGGTGAACTCCCAGGGCTATGCCCGCTTCAAAGTGAACGCCCCCAAGGCCACTTCCGTGATTGTGAGCCTGGGTCTGGGCGGTTCCGGCGGCACCGTGCTCCACAAGGCCGAAGACGGCTCCTGGATGGGCACCACCTCCGGCCCCATGGACGAGGGCTTCCACTACTATCATCTGACCATTGACGGCGGTGTGGTGAACGACCCCGGTACCAACAACTACTACGGTTCCACCCGTTGGGAGAGCGGTATTGAAATCCCCGCACACGATGCCGATTTCTATGCCATGAAGAATGTCCCCCACGGCAAGGTACAGCAGGTCCTGTTCTGGTCCAACAGCACCAACCAGGTGCGTGTCGCATGGGTTTACACTCCCGCCGAATACGACAAGACCAAGAAGAAATATCCGGTGCTCTATCTGCAGCACGGTTGGGGTGAGAACGAGTATGCCTGGTGGAACCAGGGCCATGCCAACCTCATCATGGACAACCTTATCGCCGACAAGAAGATTGAACCGTTCATCATTGTGATGACCTACGGCATGACCAACGAGGGCTTCCGTCCCGGCCAGATGCCTGCCGCCCGTCCCGCTGCCGCTCCCGGCGCGCCTGGTGCTCCCGGTGCGCCTGGTGCTCCCGGTGCACGTCCTGCTGGTCCTGGCGCTCCCGGTGCCGCTCCCGGCGGAGCCCCTCAGGCCCGTCCCGCACGTCCTGCCGGCGGCATGGGCATGATGATGAACAATGGCTTCCAGGAGGTCCTCTGCGACGAACTGGTTCCTTACATCGACGCCAACTTCCGCACCATCGCCAAGAAGGAAAGCCGCGCCATGGCCGGCCTGTCCATGGGCGGTATGGAAACCCACACCATCACCCTGGCCCGTCCGGAGATGTTCGGCTGGTATGGCCTCCTCTCCGGCGGCACCTATTCCCCGGAAGAAGTGCAGGGTACCGGCGTAAAGGGTATCTTCATCGGCTGCGGCAGCAAGGAAGGTCCGGACCAGATCCGCGCCGCTGCCCAGAAACTGCAGGAAGCCGGCTTCAACGCCAAGGGTTATGTATCCGAGGGCACTGCCCACGAATTCCTCACCTGGCGCCGCTGCCTGTATGAAATGGCTCCGATGCTCTTCAAGAAGTAGCTGACAATCAGCGTTATACGCAAATACCCTGCTGCACTTTTACAGCAGGGTTTTTTTATAATATACTCTGGCTCAGCTTGTTAGACTGTGCTTAACGGCGGGGGCGGAAGCCGCGCTGCTGGATCTGGGCGTTGGGGTCGATGGTCTTGGCGATGATTTCGGCCATCTTGCGGGCACCGGCCTGGGTGGGGTGGATACCGTCGTCGAAGACCAGGTTCTCCTGTCCCTCGAAGGCGGTGTGCAGGTCTATGATGCCCTCCAGCTTGTTCTTCTCCACGGCTTTTTCCAGCAGGGGGATGATTTCCCCGGCAATCACTTCCTCGCTGATGTCCCAGCTGGGCTTGAAGGCCGGGATGGGAGTGCAGATGAAGATCTTCGGCCGGGACGGGAGGGCCTTCAGGGCATCGATCATCTGCTGGAGGTCCTTCTCAAAATCGGCCTTGTGCACCCAGTTGTACGGCTTGGAGTCGTTGGTGCCCAGTTTGATGACCACCACATTGGGGTTGAAGGCCAGGGCATCTTCCCAGGCCAGTTCCTTCATGATGGGGAAGTCGCCCTTGTTCAGGAGGGTGCGGGCGCTGACGCCGTAGTTCTTGACCCAGTAGCCCTCTCCCAGCATCCTCTGCATCTGGCCGGGGTAGCCGTTGGTGTCGCTGAGGTCAATGAGATAACCGTCCGTGATGCTGTCGCCGATGCAGGCAACCCGCACGGCGTCCTGCCTGGGGGAAGGGAGGTTATCCAGCCAGGCGGAGAGGTCGGCCAGCATCTGGTCGTGATAGGCGAAGAAGGGCATGTAGCCGTAGCCATGGCCGCCGGTGGGGTAAATGTGTATGGAACAACTGTTTCCGGCGTTGCGCATGGCCGTGTAGTAGGCGATGGCGTTGGGTACCGGAGGGACCAGGTTGTCGTCGCTGGAAAGCAGGAGGATGGCGGGCGGGGTGAGGTGGGAGCGCACCTGCAGCTCATTGCTGTAAAGCCGCACCAGTTCCGGGTCTTTCTGCCCCTCCTCTCCCAGCAGGCCGTCCAGGGAACCCTGGTGCGTGCCGCGGCCCATGGTGATCACGGGATAGAACAGGATCTGGAAATTGGGCCGGAGTGCATACGGGGTATGCGTGGCTATGGTGGAGGCCAGGTGACCGCCGGCCGATGAGCCCATGATGCCGATATCGTCCGGATTCAGCTTCCACACGGCGGCGCTGTCCCGGAGCATGCGCATGGCGCTCTCCACGTCCGAAATGGGCAGGGTCCTGTCCCCGTGGGGGATGCGGTAGTTCACCATGGCGAAGGCGATTCCCTTAGCGTTGAAGAACTCACTCCAGGCGCCACATTCATGCGTATTGGAAAGCACGGCGTATCCACCGCCGGGGCAACCTACCACGGCCCTCCCGGTGGGCTGTTCCGGAAGCCAGACAACCAGCTGTGCAGCTCCGTCGGGGGTTAAGGGAAGGGTGAATTCCCGCGCGGTCTGGGCGCTCAGGGCCGTACAAACAACCGCCATAAGTAGAGAGAAGAAGAACTTTTTCATATCTACAATCTATTAAGCACTACAAATATAAAAAGAAATTCACTATATTTGTTGAAATATAAAGTATCAGAATATGAAGAGAGTTCTGGGCATACTGCTAGCCACATTCTTTGCCCTCAGCCTTTGGGCTTCGGAAGGAGCCGCACCCAAATATGTGTTTTACTTCATAGGGGACGGCATGGGCGTGAACCAGGTCTTTGGCGCCGCCGAATACAATGAAGCCACCGGTTACGGTCCGGCGGTAATCAACTTCTCCCAGTTCCCGGTCCGGGGTTTCGTGACCACCGTATCCACCAGTTCCCTGGTAACGGATTCCGCGGCGGCCGGAACGGCCCTGGCCACCGGCGTAAAGACGTACAACAGCGCCATCGGCCTTAACCGGGACGAACAGCCGGTGTCCAACCTTTCGGAATGGGCCAAGGCCGCGGGCTTCGGCACCGGCGTTGCCACCACCGTGGGCATCAACCATGCCACGCCGGCCAGCTTCATCGCCCACACCCGCGTGCGGGGCAATTACGAAGACATCGCCATCCAGTACATGACGGCCCCCGTGGACTTTGCCGCGGGCGGCGGATTCATCACGGAAAAGAATTCCGGACACAGTCCCGCCTACTTTGAGGACATGGCCCGCAACGCGGGCATCGCCGTCCTCCACGGTCCGCAGCAGTTCAAGGATATCGCCAGCCGCAGCGGCCGCGTCCTGTGCCTCAGCGGAAAAGCGCAGAACAGCCTTCCGTACGCCATCGACCGCCGGGAAGACGACACCACCCTCAGCGATTTTGTATCGGCCGGCATCAGCTATCTGTGGGCCCATTATGCCGACAAGGGCTTCTTCTTCATGGTGGAAGGCGGAAAGATTGACAACGGCGGCCACGCCAACGACGCGGCGGCCTGCTTCCAGGAACTCAACGATTTCGCCAGCGCCATAGACCTGGCCCTGGACTTCTACGAGCAGCATCCGGAGGAGACCCTCATCCTTGTAACGGCCGACCACGAGACCGGCGGCCTCATGCTGGGTTCCGGCCAGTACGAGATGCATCCGGAGCGCCTGGCAGGGCAGCACATGTCCATGGACGCGCTCACGGCCCTCTTCCGCAAAACCTTCCTCCCGGAAAACGAGGCGGACTATGTAACCCCTTCCTGGGAGCAGGTAAAGGCTTTCTTCCGGGAGCACCTGGGCCTGTGGGACAGCGTGGAAGTAGACGAAAAGGCCGATGAGGCCCTGCAGGAAGTCTATCACTCCATCTTCGGCCTGGAAGGCAACAGGAACAGCAGCGTGGAAAACCTGTATTCCTCCAATTCCAGGATGGTCACCGCCGCCGTGGGATACCTTAACAAGGCGGCCGGTTTCGGCTGGAGCTTCGGCTCCCATTCCGGCTCCCCGGTGGGCCTGTACGTAACGGGCTGCGGGGCAGAGGCCTTCGTGACCGTCAAAGACAACGCCCAGATCGCCCCCACCATTGCCAGGCTGGCAGGATATAAAAGATAAAAGGCTATGAAAAAATTCCTTCTCATTTTGGTGCTCTCCCTCCTTGGCGGCATGGCGGCCAACGCCCAAACCGTGTATTCCTGCAAGTACAAGAGCGATGCAGACGTAAAAGTGTATGTGACGGAGTATAAATCGGACGCAGACCTGGTGGTGTACAAGTGCAACTACAAAAGCGACGCCCAGGGCAACAAGGGCCTGTGGTACTTTGTGGACTATAAGTCCGACGCCAAGAAGAAAATCTACTTTGTAGACTATAAGAGCGACGCCGATATTGTTATCTATTTCACCACGTACAAATCGGACGCCGGTTGGAAGAACAGGAGCAAACTGTACAAAATGGAATAACCAACTATGAGAACCTTTCCGTTATTGATATCCATCGCCCTGCTGGCTTCCTGCGTCCAGACCTACGACCTGCAGGAAACCGTCACCGCACCCGAACAGCGGAAACTGGGCTTTGACATTTCCGTAACCCGGGACGGGGAAAAGGTAAATCCGGGACGCATCGCCACCCGTTCCGCCATCAGCGACAACACCATGGTGGATGCATCGGCCATTACCGCAACCATGGATATCAACCGGCCTTTCTCCCTAGTTGGCATAGAGAAGGATTCCCGGTCGGTCCTCATTGACAACGCGCCCGTATACAGCAGTTCCACGGGCAGCTATTCCCTGTACCTGGACAACGAAATCCTCAACATACCCTCCAAGGTACTGCTAAGCGCATACTATCCCCACGTGGCAGACCTCCATTACGGGGAGGACCACTACTCCATTCCCTTCAGCGCAGCGGAGACGGAGGCCGGTCCGCTGGTTTCCAAGACGGTGGAACGCAGCATCCACGAACTCAACATGCTTCCCCTGGAATTCGGGCACATCACCAACGACATAGGCTTCAAGATCTGCGACGTTACGCCCCGGGAAGAGCTGCAGGGACTTATCCATCTGCGCAAGGTCACCGCATACCATATAGCCTCCGCAGGCGTGTATCTAAACGACCTCCTGCTAAGCCGCGGCAACTGGAGCTACCAGGGCTATTACCGCAACGTGGTGGTGTTCGAGGGAGACTCTCCTGTGGAGGTGGGCATGTCCAACGAGAAGTTCGTGGGGCACAGCACCCTGGTGGACCGCATGGCGGAGAGCAGCCGTTTCTATGCCATTCCGGACGAGATTGCAGTGGGCCGCCAATACGTGGAAGTGGAGTTTGATGTGGACGGCTTCCACATCGGGAGCGAGTATTACAAGCCCCTGCCCGGACAGGTGTATAAATACATGCTCTACGGCCTTCTCCCCAATAACGTGATGGTGCCGGGCAAGCAGTACACCTTCCATATCGGCCTGGACCTCAGTTCCATCTACAAAGAGATCACCTTCACCGCGTCCATCGGGGATTGGGAAACCAAGATATATGAGAACAACGACGACTTTTAGCCGGATTGCCGCACTATGAAAAAAAGCCTTATCCTGATATTGCTTCTGGCCTGGACAGGGATCTCCTCTGCCCAGAACAATCCGTACGAAATTGACGACGAATGTTACGAATACTACAGCCAGGCCGACCTGCTGGTGGGCAAGGCGGAATTCAAGGACGTCAACGAGCAGCTGCTGGCCACTGCCAAGGCCAAGGGGGATACCAAGGCGGAAACTCTCTATTACGTAGAGGTCCTCAAGGACCTGATCGCGAATAAGAGTTCGCGGGAAAATGACAAGGCCGTTGACGAGGCCCATGAGACCCTGAAGGAGGTTGCCAGCAAGTATGGATTCTCGCAATACTTCTATTTCTCCTATCAGATTACGCAGAATTATTACCACAACAGCGGTCGGAAAAACCGTGCCCTGCAGCTGCTGAAGGAGATGCAGGAGCACGCCCTGAAAGAGAACAGCGCCTACGGACTCTGGGGCAGCGTGCGCTATCTGGCGTCCCTGTACATCGCCCAGAACGACTATATGAGCGCCAAGCCCTATCTGCTCAAGGCCGTCAAGGTGTACAAAGAGACGGATGACCCCACCGTGAAAAGGCAATCGCCCACACGCGTGTACTGCGACCTGGCCGATACCTATCCCATCGGCTCGGATTCCGTGCGCATCAACGTGGAAAAGGGCATGCAGGGAGCCAAAGTGCACCTGGACTCCGTGCGTTGCTGGTACTACCAGGCCCGCCTGGCTGCCCTGGACGGGGACATACCCCGATACCGGCAGCTGAGGGACAGACTCCTCTCCGATCCGCAACTGTACCAGGTGAACAAGAAGGCAGAAACCTATTTCTCACTTATAGACGCCGTATTTGACGGTACCATCATCCAGCGGGAAAGGGAGATTGTGGAATTGGGTTCCATCCGGGAAATGAAGGTGATAGCCAACCTGTGCGAAATCCAGGATCCCGAAGAATTTCCGGAATACAAAGACTTTGCTTTCAATCTGGAAAAAAAACTGGTGCGGCGCCTCGAAAACGCCATCGCCACTACCACCCAGTCAAACTTGACGGAGCTGGATGTCTCCATGGGAAAGGCTGCCCTCAGCGCCGACCTGCAAGAGAAAGAGCACACGATCACCCAGATTTCACACTGGCTCCTCATCCTGCTGTCCGTCCTGTTTGCCGTTTCGGCCATCTTCTTCCTCACCCACCTCCACAACCTGAAGAGGCGTCAGAAGATAGACCAGCTCCATATCCAGGAACTGAAGGAGGCCAACGAAAAGGTGCGGCTGGCCGACGCGGCCAAAACCCGCTTCGTGCAGAACATGAGCCACGAGGTACGCACCCCGCTTAACGCCATCGTGGGCTTCTCCCAGCTGCTGTCCCTGCCGGACGGCACCCTGGAGCCCGAGGAGAAGGAGGAATTCGCCAGCCATATTGTGAACAACACCGAGATGCTCACCATGCTGCTGGACGATATCCTGAATATTAGCGCCATGGATAACGGCAGCTACCGGATTGTCTATAGCAGCGGAGAGATGCATTTCATGGCCAATGAAGCCCTTTCCAGCACCGAACACCGGCTCCAGCCGGGCGTGAAGATGTACTATGCGCCGGAGAGTGAAGAGCCGTTCACCTTCACCACGGATCCCCGGCGCGTCCAGCAAATCCTCATCAACATCCTCACCAATGCCTGCAAGCATACCACGGAGGGAGAGATCCGGCTCACCAGTTCACTTAAAGAGAACCCCGGCTATGTAACCTACGCCGTAACGGACACCGGCCCCGGCGTTGCGCCCGAAGCCGCGGAGAAAATCTTCGAACGCTTCACCAAGCTGAACGATTTCGTCCAGGGAAGCGGCCTGGGCCTTAGCATCTGCCGGGACATCTCCGCACGGATGGGCGCCAAGGTATTCCTGGACACCAGCCACACCGCCAAAGGAGCCCGCTTTGTGTTCATGGTCCCCGTTGACCCCCCAGCAAATAACGAATAACACTCAAAAGCTATGATACCTTTTTACGCACAACAGTACGACTTTTCCAAGTACAACGTTCTGGCAGTGGACGACATCCCCCTGAATCTGGTGCTGGTTCAGAAGATGCTGTCCCGCTTCAATTTCAAGATGCGCACGGCGGCCAACGGACAGCTGGCCCTGGATGCGGTTGCCGAACAGAAACCGGACCTGATCCTGCTGGATCTGATGATGCCCGGCATCGACGGGTTTGAGGTAATCCGCCGCCTCCGGGCAAATCCGGAGACTGCCGATATCCAGATTGTAATCCTGTCGGCCCTTAACTCCAACGAAGACGTGGTGAAGGGTTTCAATGTGGGAGCCAACGACTTTATCATGAAGCCCATCATCATGGAGAAACTGCTCACCTGCGTGGTGAACCAGATGTCCATCGTAGAAGCCCGATCCAAGTAATGCTGCGCCGGCTGTTTCTGTGTCTTACGGCTCTGCTTCTGTGCCTGGGAGCCCGGGCGCAGATTGTGAACCGTCTGCATGTGGACCAGGAGACCTTCCTGCGTTATGCGCACGGCCGGATGCAGGAGTTCAACCCGGAGAACCTGGTGCTGGCCGATTCCCTCTATCAGGCGGGCGTCCAGCAGAACAACTTCCGCTACAAGTGCCTGGGTCTTTCCCTGGAAATGCCCGTCCGCTTCTATCTGGGCGAGTATGGGCGGATGGACTCCACGGTGGTGGAAATCAAGGAACTGCTCTCCGAGCGAAAAGACCTGCGGGAGTTCTACTTCTCCACCTTGCACGAGTACTGCGAATTCCTCATCCAAACCGACCGCGTTTCGGAAGCGGTGCTGGAGGCTCGGGCCATGGAGCGCCTGGCATCGGCCGAAAAGAAGCCCGCGGGAAGGATGTACGCGTACCGGATCATCGGCATCATCCAGAGCTACCGTGACAACCCTTCGCTGGCCATCCTGAACCTGGAGAAGGCGGTCCGTTTCAGCCGGGAGGCGCGGACCGAGCAGGATTTGCCCAACCTCTACATCCTGCTGGCCCAGGAGAACGTGAAACTGAAACAGTTCACCCAGGCCGACGACTACTGCGTCAAGGCCGAAGAGTACGAAGCCTTCTTCCCGTCCATCCATGTGAAGGCCCTCATGACGCGGGCCATCCTGTATAACGCGCAGGGCAACATGAAGGAATTCTGGCGCTGCTACTCCACGCTGATGGCCGATCCCCGCTATGCCGTCCAGGCCGATGCAGACTCCCGTACGAACCTGGATATCACTTACCTGCGTTCCCAGGGCCTCTTCCAGGAAGCACTGGCCAAGGCCGATGCCCTGGGCTCCGTGCTGGCGCGCCTGGAGCACAAGCACGGCATCTACGCCAGCCTGGGAAGCTATGACGAGGCCTACGACAACCTCTCCCAGCTCCTCAACGAAAAGGACTCCGTCTACATCAAGGTGCAGAACGAAGACCTGGCCATCCTGGATGCGGAGATGAACAACGCCCAGCTGCGGGAAGAGACCCAGCGGCTGAAGGCCCAGAACCAGACAACCATCCTCATAGGTTTCCTGGTGATGTTCGCCATTGCCTTCCTGTCCATCCTTATCCAGCAATGGCGCCTGAGGGAGAACCTGGACCAGATGAAGGCCACCAACAACGCCATGCTCATGGCGCGCCGGGCCTATCAAAAGGCCCTGGATGCCAAAGAGGCGGAGAACACCCTCAAAATTAAGATCTTACAAAACAGAAAGACCAATTCCTTCAAGCTATGAAATGGAAATTCTCATCCCTGCTCAAATATCATAAGCATGAACTCATTGCGCTGCTGCTGTTCTTTGCCGGCGGCTCGCTGGGCATGCTGGGCCTCATCCAGCGCGTTCCCCTGGTGCTGGGCATAGTGGGAATTGTGATCCTGGCTTCCGGACTTTTCTTCTATTGCCTCAACTACTCCTCGGAAAAGGTGTACAAAAACTACTACAAGGAGAGTTACGAGATTGAGCATGAGACCATTGAAGACGAAATCCGGAAGTCCATGGTGTACCACCGCTACCAGGAGGCCGTGATCAACCGCTACGAGAGCGCCTGCCGGGACCTGGGCCTTTCCACGGAACAGAAGGACTGGCTCCTTACCCTCCTGATGGACGAGAAGAAGAAAGTGGATGAAGAACTAGAGGCGCAAAGCGGCGGACACATTTAACTCTTGGCGGCCATCTTGTAGATGGCGGCCATATCGGCCGGCTGCAGGACCTTGAACTGCCCCTGGGTGACGGTGTAGTCCTTGCTGCACTTGCGCACCATCTCCTCTATTTCCGCGTCTGTGATATCCCTGCCGATAAGCTCCGGGATATTGACGGGCATGCCGATGCTGCGGTAGAAGCGTTCCATGGCCTCGATGCCCTTGAGGGCCGTTCCTTCGGGGTCCGTGAAATCGTTGGGGACATCCATCACATTCACGGCAAAGCGGACGAAGCGGCTGATATTCTCATGCATCACATAGCGCGCCCAGCTGGGCCAGATGGCTGCCAGGCCGGCGCCGTGGGTTGCGTCGAACATGCCGCTGAGCTCGTGCTCCAGCTGGTGGGTGGCCCAGTCGCCAGACAGGCCGCAGCCCGTCAAGTCGTTGTGGGCGATGGAGCCGCCCCACATAATCTGCGCGCGGGCCCGGTAATCCTCCGGATCCTTGAGCACATCGTACACGCAGTCTTTCATGGTGCGCAGCAGGGCTTCGGCCACGGCATCCGTGAGGGTCATGTCGTCGTCGTGCGAGAAGTAGCGTTCCATGGTGTGCATCATCATGTCCGTTACGCCGGCGGCCGTCTGGTAGGGCGGGAGCGTGAAGGTGCGCACCGGGTTCATAATGGCGAACTTCTGCCGGCTCATCTGGTTGCTATAGCCGATTTTCACATCTCCGTCCTCATTGGTGATTACGCTGGAATCGCTCATCTCGCTGCCGGCGGCAGGGATGGTGAGCACGCAGCCCATCGGGAGGCAGCAGGCCGGATCGGCCTTTCCCAGATAGAAATCCCACACATCGCCCTGGTACGGTATGCCGTAGGAGATGGCCTTGGCCGAATCTATCACGCTGCCGCCGCCCACCGAGAGGATGAAGTCCACCTTCTCCTTCCGGCAAAGCTCAATGCCCTTATGCACCAGGGACAGGCGCGGATTGGGGACAACCCCGCCCAGCAGCACTATCTCCAGGCCGCCTTCCTGCAGCAGGCCGCAGATTTTGTCCAGCAGGCCGGAACGCTTGGCGCTGCCGCCGCCGTAATGGACCAGCACTTTGCTGCCGCCGTATTTCTTTACCAGGCGGGCTACCTTTTCCTCTGATTCCTTTCCGAAAACCACCTCTGTGGGGGCGTGATAGATAAAATCTTTCATATCAGTTGTTTAAAAAACTACTAAGCCTATCATTCATTTTACAAATATAGCATTTTCACGGAAAAAACAAGCCCCGCAGAATCATCTGCAGGGCATGAAACTCAGGAAAAAAGACTTTAGTGATTATCTTTTTGCCTTTTTGAACAGATCGCCTTTGAAACTCTTGTCAATCACCTTGCCGATGCAGGTGTCCGTTGCCCTGAAACCATTGAACATGGTGGCATCGGCCTGCTGGGTCTTGCCTTTCCAAAGCTCATTTCCGGACTTGTCCAGCACAGAAGGCGTGAGCCAGGTGCGGGGGCTGTTGAACACCATTTTCTTCCTGGCTTCCACCTTAAGGATGAAATCGGCCTCTTCGGGTGTGGCGACGCTGGTCCAGGACCCTGCTTCAACGAGTTCCCGCGTCACATCCCCGATCTCGTCCTCCGGAATGGGATTGTCATTGTCATTGACAAGCTGGAAAAAAACTTTATTGCCCGGAGCTACGGCTTCCGAGAGGGTGGTCTGGGCCAGGGCATGGGTGCCCAGGAAACCCAGGATCACGAGGAAAAGGAGTTTGATTTTGTTCATTTTTTGCTAAGTATTATTGGTTTTGTATGAATGCGAATTGACTAAAAACCTACCTTTCCCGCCGCAGGACCTGCGTCATGCAATGGGCGGCTCCGTAGCCGGCGATGAGGCTTTCCAGCGGAATCCATTCCACCTTTACGCCGGCTTCCCGGAAACGCTGCTGCAGTGCTTCCGACTGTCCGCCCACAGCCATGATATGGCGCGGGGCAATGGTGAGGAAGTTGTTGGCATAGTGCATCTCATCGGCATGGTCGATGGGGATGATCCGGAATCCCTGCTCCCGCAGATACGCTACAAAGGACAGATCCTGCTGCGTCAAGGTGTACGTCCTGGCGCCCGGCTCCCGGGTCCAGATGTCGCAGGTGACAAATTCCGGATCCCCGGGCCTGGCATCCAGGCGGCTCTCCACCATGGTGCAGAGATCCTTGTCGATGACGTTGAAATACGTGTCCAGGTGCATCTGCATTTGCCAGAACTTGTGGTCCCGCACCACCACAACCGTGTCGTGACCGAAGGCATCGGCCTCCATCAGTTGCCGGATACCTTCTTCGTTGGTGCGCATGCCACAGCCGATGAAAGAGGCCGTACCCACCGGGATATAGTCGCCCCCTTCCAGCCGGCCCTCCCCCTTGATGCGCAGGATGGGTTTCAGGCCCAGGTGCGCATAGCAAAGGCCGATTATATCGGTTTCCGGGGCCCGCTGCTCGCTGTTCATGTGGCAGATCACGTGGCCGCGCGGGGTGGTGATGCTCTGGTCCCGGGTAAAGTAGAGGTTCATGAGCGGAGTTTGGATGTACTCCGCGTCAAACCCGGTGTTGTTGTCCGTTTTGTGCAGGCGGACGGTGGGCTGCAGCAGGATGCAGCGGATAAGATCGGCCCGGCTCATCTTGAAAAGGACATCCCGGCGGTAATCCTCCGCCGCCCGTTCCAGTTCCGCATTCCGCTCGTCATCATCATCGCCATCCTCCTCGAACTCGCCGATGTCGTAGAGTAGTACATTGGCGGCCAGGATGCGCAGGCTGTCTATTCCCACTTCGTCCAGGATTTCGCTCACCGTGTACACCTGGATGCCGTTTTTCTCCAGCATGCGGATGTATCCCCTGTGCTCTTCCGCGGCCTTGTCCACGTCAAAATAGTCCTCGAAAAGGCCGGCCGACGGGTGAATGACACCGTTGAACAATTCCTGGCCCGGGGTGTGCATGAGGATAACCCGGGCAGGATCCCATTCGGCCCGGGGAAAGTCTGTCATAGTTTTTTTCTCCGTGCAGGCGCCCAAGGAGAGGCCCAGCACGGCAAGGAGGAATCCTATGGATTGCTTCATGGTCATAGTTTATATGCGGTTGCCCAGCCTATCTCAAATCTACAATCTTGGCATTCTGGTACTTGGAAGGGTCGAAACGGATCTGCTCCTCATTTACGCCGATGACGAAATCCCGCATGGTGATCCTGACACCTTTTTCACTTACCGATACGCTGATGGGAAGGTAAGTGGTCTTGGATATCACAAGATTCATCTTCTTGGGATCGTCTTTGTTGGGATTGGTCTTTGATCTGGTGCAAACGAATTCCCAGGCCTCGGCGGTCTCTTTTTTCAATTTGACATCATACCCTTCCGTAACGCTGTCCAGCATCTCCATGTTGCTCTGGGCATCCGTCTCTTCCTTGGGTTTGGCAGGCGAAATGGTGAGTTCGTTATCGGATGAATCATAGTCCCAGGTTGTGATACCGTCCGACCAGGTAATGGACATCTCGTCTTTTACGCGGAGGGTGGCTTTATACATGTCTCCCAGGATGTGCATATCGGTGGAATAGGTGCCCAGCAAGGGAATCTTGATATCCATAATCATGTTAACACCTTCCTTATCGAAACGGGCCACCTCCTTGTCCATTCTGGCAAGGATCTCATCGGGTGTCTGTGCCCAAAGGGCGGTTGCGGCGAACAGGGCCGCAAAAAGAGTGATGATTATTCTTTTCATTTTCTGCAATCAAATAAACGACACAACGAAATTCAAAGATAGGAAACTGTTTATTATTCTGCAAGTTCTTTGCCTAAGCGATGCTTATTCTTCCATCTTTTTCAAAAAGCAGCGAATCCGTCCCAGTTTTTTCGTTTTTTTAATCTATATTTGTTCCAGACATGAAGCACTGGAAAGGAATAGACTATGTTTGTCGGCCATGTTTATTAAGGAGAAAGGAATGAAAATTAGACTTGAAAGACCGGAAGATTACCGTGCGGTTGAAAGCCTTACGCGCGAGGCTTTTTGGAATGTTTATCGTCCCGGATGCACAGAGCACTTTGTGCTGCATTGCTATAGAGACAATCCGGACTTCATTCCGGAACTGGACTTTGTGATGGAGGAAGAGGGCCGATTGATAGGCCACGTTATGTTCTCCAAGGCAGAATTGGTGCAGCCCGATGGCACGCGCAAGCCGTCCTGGACCTTCGGCCCCATCTGCATCCATCCGGACTATAAACGCAAAGGATATGGTCTCAAACTGCTGAGTTTTGCCTTGGATAGGGCGCGTGAGATGGGAGTCGGATTCCTTTGCATGGAGGGAAACATCGATTTCTATAGAAACGCCGGATTCTCGCTGGCAAGCGGCTTCGGCATCCACTATTACGGCTTTCCCAAGGATGATCCGGTCCCCTTCTTCCTGGCCCAGGAATTGATACCCGGCTGGCTCAAGGCAAATGGCATAGAAGAAGCAATCTATTGCCCTCCCAAGGGGTATTTCGTTGCCGATGAGAATCCGGAGGCATTTGAAGCCTTTGAGGCCACCTTTCCCGTAAAGGAGAAGAAGCGGCTTCCGGGGCAGCTTTTTTATGACGGAGTAATGGAAACCGGCCGGATTATCCTCCGCCCCTGGCGGGACAGCGACGCCCCTGTATTGTATAAGTGGGCGTCGGATCCCGATGTGGGCCCCCGTGCCGGTTGGCCGCCGCACCAGTCCGTAGAAGAAAGCCTGGAGGTTATCCGGACGGTCTTTTGCGATGCTACCAATACCTGGGCCATCGAGCTTAAAGAGACCGGCGAAGCTATCGGCGCCATGGGTTATGGCCCATCTTGCAATTGCAATCTGCCAGCCCGTGACGGCGAGCCTCTTATTGGCTATTGGATAGCCAAACCCTACTGGAACAGAGGTATTTGCACGGAGGCGCTGGGGCTGATGATAGAACATATCAAGAGTATGACTGATATCAAGTCCCTTATATCCGGCCACTTTGTGGACAACCCCGCCAGTGGGCGTGTGATGGAGAAATGTGGTTTCGTCCCCACCGGAGAAACCGTTATTGACGAAACCCAGTATCAAGGTGCCGGTCGGCCTATCAGAGTACTTCGCCTGCGGCTTTCCGTAAAAAAATCAGGAAAGAAGGGTGAGGGCTTCGTGACTATAGGTGCCTGAGCTGTTTCTCGCGGTAGATGATTTCCCGGATGCTGTCGTCGTCTTCGTAGGTATAAAGAAGTTCGGAATAGGGAACATTCATCAGTTTGCTGCCAATGCCATTGATGAGCTTGTCATATTCATCTGAAGACGCCACATACTCCATCCGGCAGGGGAACGTGCGGGTATAACTGCAAGTGTGCCCGTCTGCCATTATGATATCCAGGATGAGCAGTACGGAGAGTTCCGGGAGATTATTCACCTCCATCTCAAATGCACGTCCCTCACGCCAGCCTTTGCTCACGTGCCAGAAGGGAAGGTAAAGGAAGGAATCGGCATTGCCGTAGCCGGTCAAGGTGAGTTTGGCCGGCTCGTCCATCTGGGTCTCATTGCCCACCTCGTCCATCTTGTACACTCTTCTGGCAGGGAAGAACATTCCTGCCACGTCCTGCTGTTTGAGGAAAGGATAGGCCGGGAATTCATTCTGGCCAGGTGTGATATAAACAAGCGGCCAATACTTTCTCGTCTCATCTTCTTCCGGAGGGAATACGGAGTTCAAAGTTCCCAGGCCCAACATCTCCCGGGCATGGAGGCTTTCTCCATAGGATTTCCCGGTGAAGACGCCCGGCATCATCCGGATGCGCATCTTCGTAATGGAGCCGGAAGGGAATACATGCTCATTCAGTTTAATCCTAACGGAGGAAGGATCAAAGAAATAGTCGAGGGCCACCGCACCCACACTTTCAATATAATCCCGGCGTTTGGCTTCATCCTCAAAGGTCAGTCCCCTCCTTGTGTAATAGGCAACGGGGCTGGTTTCCAGGTTCCATACGCCTTCGCCCACGGCGGCATCCTGCTTGAGCCGATTGAAGGTGAAGGTGGGGAATTTCAAGCCGCTCTGACGGTCTCCCTTGATAAAGCCTTCCGTATCGATGGAGCCGTTCATACCCAACTGGATGGTCCCGTTCAGCTGGCCTGTCTGGGAGATGTCGGGGTTCTCCTGCTGGTTCAGATTCTTGCTGTAAGTGGTAACGGCTTTTATCCCGGCCGTGGCAAGTCCCAAGCCCAGCGACCAGGGATTGGCCAGATTCGCCGGATTCAGGGCCGCCATGAACCAGTCGCCAAAATGCTTGTTTCCCAGGACATCGGCGGCAAACCCGGCGATTCCGGAGATGATGGAACCGGTATTGCTGACGCTTCTCGGTTTTTTCCACAGGGCGTCCATATTCAATTTGCCCTGGAAGGTACCGTCGATATCGGCCTTGACTACCGATTGGAGGGATACCTGATTGCTGTTAAAGGACAGCATCCTTATGCCGATCTCCTTTTTGGCCAACTCGGCTTTATCCAGATTATGCATTTCCGGAATATCCAGGTCGAAGGCCCACCAGCCGCTCTCCGGGACAATATTTCCGGTAGATCCAAAGCGCGCATCGCTGGTATAAGGCGTGGTGAGGTAGGTGAAGCATCCGTCACGGTAATTGGAGAACGATGTGTATTTCGCCAGATCATAAGGGAGGCTGAAACCATGCTCCATACAGGCAGCCAGCTCGCAGGGGATGGTGATGGCCCACAGGTGGTCGTTGATATCCTTCATGTTGGCGTCGCCGCTCAGGTAATAGAAGAAGCGGAGTTTACCAAGATATTTGTTGTAAAAGGCAAAATAATTGAAATCCGGCAGCGAGCGGTTGCCTGTATAGTTCAGGACAAGCACCCAGTCTTCGTGGTCTTTCAGCATCTGGGCGGCCTCCCCTTCCGGAAGACGGGATTCGTTGATTTCCGCCCAGGGAAGAGGGACGATATAGTAACCCTTGGTGCCATTTACGACCTCTGAGCCCTTACCATTATACAGGTATATGGCTTCTTCCTTAGACCAATCCGCCTCAAAATCGGTATTGGCCGATTTGATATCGGCCAGCCTGGGACCGCCCATACCGCCTCCGCCGTTCACAACCATCATCATCCCCTGCGAGGTGGCGGCAAAGCAGTAGTCGGGCTTATCGTCCTGGACCGCCCGGTTCCGGTCTCCCTGGGTTACATGCAAGGTAAGGGTGTTGCCGGAATCCGTGGTGATGATAACGTCCGTTTCCCGCTCATCGTAGGGGTCAAGATAGAAATAAGTGTCATAGGAGAGTTCCAGCAAAGGATACTCACCTCCGCTGAGCCAGTGGAAACCTGTGTCCGGGTCCTTGTATTCTTCCAGCTTGACAGTCCCCAGGTAATCGGCCTTCAGCCAGTCGGCATGGGAAACCAACTTGGAGACATGGGGGTTGTAGCCACCTTCGATGACAAGTCGGATTGTTTCGGTGGTATTGTCCACTATGATGGAGAATTCGCCGTTACTGGTGGTATAGACCGGGGTTTCCTTTTTTTGGCACGATGGGAAGATGGCGGTCAGGCAGACCAAAACCGCGAAGATGGAGGTCAGGCGTATTTTCATGGTATCGCAAAAACATCAACGTGCAAATATACATTATGCATTTGACAGAAGCAAATCTGCGAAGATTTTGCCCTGTGTGTGTGAAGACATCAAGGAATCAAGGGTTCAACTCTACATTCTGTGGGTTACCATGCCGGTTGTGGAGATAGTATATCCCTTCCTGATGAAAGTGGTAACATTTGTTACATAACAGTTGGTTTTTTATAGAATGCTGACTATCTTTGCAAAGTTCACTCAATAGAGTTATGCCAAAAGCTGTATACTACACCAAGGATAAGATAACCGAAGCCGTCATAGAACTCATCCGGAAAGATGGCTCTGAATCCCTCACATCACGTTCTATCGGCAAGGAACTGGGCTGCTCCGTGAGTCCGCTCTTCCGTGAGTACAAGAATATGGAAGAAATCCATGCCGATGTCCGGAAGGCGGCGGAAAAAGTATTCTCGGACTATCTGGCCGATTCGGTGAATTATGAACCTGCATTCAAGGAATTCGGCATCCGGCTCCTCCGCTTCTCCAAGGAAGAACCCAAGCTGTTCCATTATCTTTTCCTGGAAAAAGGCGGCAGCAGCGATATTGCCCACAAGATTGCGCAGGAATGTCTGAAACAGACGAGCGCTTCTTTCAATCTGACTCCGGAACAATCCGAACAGATATTCGACCAGGAATGGACCTTTGCCTGCGGCCTGGCTATGCTGTGCAGCCGAAATCCGGAAGAATACCCCGACGAACGCATCTCCCGGATGCTGTCCACGCAGTTTATGTCCCAGCTTATTCTGATCAAGTCTGAACACAAGATAGTCAATATTGAACCCAAAGAGAAATAAAATGGAAATGAAGTTCTGCCAGAGCTGCGGAATGCCGCTCACGAAAGAAATCCTCGGCACCAATGCCGACGGGAGCAAGAATGAAGATTACTGCATCTACTGCTATAAGGACGGCAAGTTCCTGCAGGAGTGCACGATGGAAGAAATGATCGAGCACTGCGCCCAGTTTGTGGACGAGGTAAACAAAGGTCTGCCGCAGCCCATTACGAAAGAGGAATACATCGGCCAGATGAAGATGTATTTCCCCCAGCTGAAACGTTGGCGCAAAGAACTCACACTTACGGACTCCAAGCCGGAGAATCCCGCCCTCTCCGGCGTGAAGGAACTCATCGGCCAAATGGCCGATACACTCCCGATTGCCTTCATTTCTTCCGTGGATGATGAAGGCTACCCCTGCACAAAGGCCATGCTCTCACCCCGTGTACGCGAGGGTATTAAGGTATTCTATTTCACCACCAACACCTTCTCGCTGCGCGTAGCCCATTACAAAGCGAATCCCAAGGCCAGCATCTACTTCTGCGACGCAGAAGGGTTCAAGGGCATGATGTTGCGCGGCACGATGGAGGTGCTGACGGACGCTGCCTCGAAGGAGAAAATCTGGCGCGACGGCGACACGGAATACTATCCCGGCGGCGTCACCGACCCTGGCTACTGTGTCCTCAAATTTACTGCCACCGACGGCCGTTTCTACAGTGATTTCTATCCACGCAGTTTTGTGATTGAGTAACATATGAAGAAGTTGCTTATTATCCTTTTTTCACTGGCCGCCCTTGAGTTGAATGCGCAGGACCTGCCGCATTTCAAGCGGGTTGTCAAAGAACTCAGCAGTGCCAAGTACCAGGGGCGCGGCTATGCCCGCGGCGGTGCCAACAAGGCTGGGAAATATCTGGAAAAGGAATTCCGGAAAGCCGGGGTGGATGATGTGACGCTCCAGCCCTTTACCATCGATATCAACACTTTTCCCGGCGCCATGGAAATGTGGGCCGATGGGAAAAAATTCCGCGCAGGGGTGGATTTCTCTATGAGGGAGTATTCGCCTGGCGTCAAAGGAGAATTCCCTGTGTATCACATAGATACGCTAAACTTCGACGGGGATGCGCTGCTGGCCGATTTAGCCAGACCGGAGAATGCCGGTTGCCTGGTGTGCTGCGATTTCTGGTTCACCTACAAGCATCGCGAAGTGTTTTCAAAGCTTCAGAAAACAGGAGAGTGCCCCAACGCCGGCCTTCTGCTCACCTGGGCGGCTCCCATCAAGTTCTTCAAGGCGTACGGAGAGAAAGTGGTGGACAAGCCCATCATCTGGGTAACGCCGGAAGCCATAGAGAACGTGAAGAGCGTAAAGGTAAACGTTGAGAATGAGTTTCTTAACGATTATGAACTCTTTAACGTGATAGCTAAAGTGAAGGGGCACAGACACGACTCCTGTTACGTCTTTACGGCCCATTATGACCATCTGGGCAACCTGGGCCGAAAAGTGTTTTATCCCGGAGCCAATGACAACGCTTCCGGTACGGCTACCGTTGTAACGTTGGCGGAGTACTATGCCAGGTATCGGCCCGAATTCGATATGTATTTCGTGGCTTTTTCCGGAGAAGATGCCAACCTGAGGGGCTCCACCTACTTCGCAGAGCATCCCCTTGTCCCGCTGAATCAAATCAAATACCTTTTCAATATTGATATGATCGGAGACGACAATCCGGTCCTGTACTGTGAGGTGAGCGATGCCGGTATGGGCCAGTACCCCAGGTTCGAGAAGGTGAACCGGGAGCAGCACCTTTTTGAAGCGCTCAACCGAGGGGCCCTGGCCGCCAACAGCGACCACTATCCCTTTGCCGTCCGCGGGGTTCCCTGCATCTTCCTGGAAAACGAGGAAGGAAGCGCCTTCCCGCATTATCATACCCCGGCCGACAATAGCAAGACCGTCCGCTGGAACAGCTATGAACCCGTCTTTAAACTGGTCACCGGCTTTATTGAAAACAGGTAAAAGACACTATTGACACCCCAATTATATGATTTGGTTTCTCACCTTTCTCGCAGCAATCCCGGTTCTCATTGGGATAGCATATCTTCTGGGCAAATGTGACGGGTTCATTGCCGGTTACAATACGTCTTCCCCGGAGAAGCAGAAGAAGTATGATATCAAACGCCTTCGGCTCATCGTGGCCTGTTTCCATTTTGCCATAGCCGCCCTGTTCTTTCTCTACCTGATGAAGAACGCTGAATTGGCAGCAACCATCCATCTGTCCTGTGTGGTCATTCTGTCAGTCGTTGCGGTAGTTTCAGCCAATACCTGGGCGAAGAAAAACGGCCGATAATGTCAATTTCCGGAGCTGCGACGACATTATCGGGCGCCTGGTTTCAGAAATCGGCAAAGCTCTTGATCGAATAATTGGCTATATTAGGTAAAATTTGTATTTTTACACAATAATATACTAGCCATGAAAAAGTTAATAGCATTTTTCGCATTTCTGTGCCTTGCGGTGGGGACCACCAGCGCCAAGGGCTTTCTGAAGGACCTTCCCGAAGGGAGTTCTGCTGAGATAGATACCAAAAAGCTGGAATATCCCATCCCATATATTCCGGTGGAGAGGCGCGCCTCTATCCTGCCGAAGCACAATATCTGCTCTATAGCCCCCGCGGCAGAGTCTTCGGACTATTTCATCACCGGTAACGGTTCCCTGCGCATCCAGGCTTCCGGCCAGCCCTATAACGATGTGATGTCCTATACCCAGGAGCTGCTCTTTGAGCCGAAATGGGCCGAGACTCCCCTGCCTCCGGACCTGCGTCCCTACCTGCCCCGCATCCGCCAACTGCTGCTGGAGGGCAAGCCGGATGAGGCGAACGCCCTGGTGGATGAGGCCCAGAAAAAAGCCGGCTTCGAAAAGTACATGGATTTTGACAACAGGATTCTGTACCCCGTGGGCGGGCCGAGGAGACACACAGCCTTCACGCTCACCTTCCGTCGGCCTGAACAGCCCGATACCCGGGACTATCTGCGCTTCCTGGACATGCAGAACGGCATGATTACCGCCATGTGGACCGATGCGCGCGGTTCTTTCCGGAACGAATGCTTCTGCGCCTATGACGGGGACATCACCGTGAACCGCTTCACTGCGCCGAAGGGACAGCTGGACCTGGACGTGGAGATGCAGCTCCCCAGATTGGCCGACAGCACCCATGAGCTGAAGATCGAGGACGGAGTAATTACCCTGGCCTGCGCGTACAATCCGGAGTTCGGCCACAAGGGCTTCGCCGTGGTCATCCGCTTCCTGCCCAAAGGCGGCTCCATGAAAAAGACCGAAAAAGGCATGCAGATTTCCGGCGCGGACGGCCTGATGGTTGTCGCGAAGATCGTGAGGTTCGAAAGCGACTTCAGCTTTGAATGCGCCAAGCCCGTCCGTGACGCACTGCTGGCCATGAAGGTCGATTTCGACCAGCTGCTCAAGGGGAACGAAAAGTACATCGGCGAACGGATGGACCGTTCCCGGATCCATCTGAGCTCCGACGAAGACTTGCTGCTTTCCGGCGAGGAACTGCTCCGCCGCGCCCACAGCGAGAACGAGCTGGATCCCACCCTGCTGGAGAAGCTCTATGACATGGGCCGATTCTTCCAGATCTACGAGACGGGCAAGTATCCTCCTTTGACGGGCCAGCACAACATCAACACCAACCTGCAGGTCTGCGCGGGAAACAACACGGGGCTCTTCGACGAGATGGACGCGTACTTCAAGTATTACGAGACGAAGTTCGATGACTTCCGCACCAACGCGCAGTTGCTCTACGGCGCCCGCGGCCTGCTGGCCAGCGTCCACTGCGACCCGGATTCCGGCCTGTACTATCACTTCTCCCGCACCTATCCGCATTACGCCTGGACGGGTTGCCTGGGTTGGGTCTACAACGAGTTGTGGGGCTACTACCTCGTCACGGGAGACAAGGAATTCCTGCGGACCCGCCTGATCCCGGCCTACAAGGAAATGGCCCTGTTCTACGAGGATTACGCGTGCGACCGTGGCCCGGACGGCAAGGTCATCTTCTATCCGTCCTTCTCTCCGGAGAACCCTACTCCGAATCCCGGCTATGAGACGGTCACCAGCAGAGACATCAATCCCACGAGGATCAACTCCGTCATGGACATCGCCATCTGCCGCGAGATCCTGATGAACCTGATCGACGGCTGCAAGACCCTGGGCATCGAGAAGGAGAACATCCCCCACTGGGAGGCCCAGCTCGCATCCCTTCCAACCTATCTCCTGGACTTGGAAGGCGGCCTCAAGGAATGGGCCTGGCCGACTATCGAGGAGAACTACAACCACCGCCACGTGTCCCACCATTATGACGTATGGCCCGGCCGTGCGGTCACGCCCGAAAAGGATCCCGCGCTGACGGAAGCCATCATAATCTCCAACCGCAAGCGCGCCCAGCAGGACGACTCCGCCCATGGCATCATCCACCGCGCCTTCACGGCCATCCGCCTGAAGGATATGGAAGAAGCCGAGCAGAACCTGAGCCAGCTGCTCAACCACGGTTTCGTCCGCCGCACGCTGCAGACCAGTCACTTCCCCTATAGGGGCGTGTTCCCGGACCTGACGGGCGCTGTCCCGGCGTTCCTGGTGGAGATGTGCGTCTTCAGCGAGCCCGGCACGGTGGAATTCCTGCCGGTGATGCCCGCCAACTTGATGCAGGGCGCCATTGACGGTGTCTGGCTTTATACCTTCGCCAAACTTAATCATATGGACTGGGACCAGAAGGGCATCCGTGCCTCCATCACCTCCAACCAGGCCCAGACCCTGACGCTTCGCAACCGCCAGGAAGGCTGCCGCATCCTGGTGAATGGCAAGGAGCTGGCCAAGGACGGTGACCACGTCCAGTACACGTTCAAGGCAGGCGAGACCGCACAGATTGAGATTATCTTTTGATTGCGCTAAACCCCGCCTGGACTCTTCCAACGACATCAACCATTTAATTGATATGGCACTTGAATTCGGACCATTGAAACGAAGAGAGATTCGCCAGGCGGCGGAGCTGGCAACCCGTGCGTTTGACGATTATGAGTATTTCACCAACTGGTTCCCGGACAAGGAGGAGAGGAATCGGGTACAGATATCAGTTATCTGGCATGAGTATAAGACTACCTTCAACCGGGTTCATCAACTCGCGGCCAAAATGGACGGCAAGATTGTAGCAACTGCGCAGCTCAATGCTCCTGAGTACAAAAAGCCGTCCGACCTGTCCTACGTCCTGCACGGCTGGCTGAATGTTTACAAAGCCGGGGACCGGAAGCGTATTGACGACTGGCTGGCAATGGATACTGAGGCCGGAAAGCCCTGTCACGACTACCAGAAAACCGGCCCGGGTATCTGGTATGCCAGTTCTCTCACTGTAGATCCCAGCGTTCAGGGAATCGGCCTCGGCACCCAATTCCTGGCATACTGGGAACAGTTCGTGCGGGAAAAAGGTGGCAAGCAGATTGTCTTCTTCACCAACTCCCGGAAGAATCTTGCTTTCTATCTCAAGCGCGGTTACGAGGTTTTCGACGAAAGGGAGATTGAATACAACGGGCATATAATGGGTAGCTGGAGCCTGAAAAAAGAGCTGTAAAGAGACATACAAATTCCAACTTGAAGCGCCTTGAGGCCGATTTCGGAGAAGAATACCTTGAATATAAAAAGCGTACAGGCCGATTTATATCGTTCAAGAAATGACATTCAACACCTACGGAGACAAAGCGAATCCCAGTCTGCTTCTGATACCCGGGCTGGGGGTATCTTATGAGATCTTCCTTCCGCTGATTGACCTCCTGAAAGACAGGTTCCATATCATTGCGGCTGGTATTGACGGCTTTCTGCTTGGGAAAGAATCGGCCTTTACTTCCGTTGACGATCAGGCCGGGCAGATTATCACATACGTCCAGAAGGACCTGGGCGGTCACTTGGACGTTGCCTACGGGCTGTCTCTTGGCGGGAAAATCCTCTCCCGCATAATGGAGCGCGGTGAGATTGTCATCGGTCACGCCATCTTGGACGCCGCTCCCTTATTGCCATTGCCCAAATGGCTGGTGGATCCCCTTCGCTACTATCAGAGCCTCAATGTCTGGACCTGCTACCACTGGACCGGTTTCTGGAAGTGGGTGTTCCATTCCCATTACTTCGATGTGCTGCTGGATGAATGCAGAAAAGTATGGCCCTACGGCAAGGGAAAGGCAGTGCGCGACGGATACAAGGATGTATATACCAACAAGCTGGAATCCATTCAAGGGGCCGATATCCACTTCTGGTATGGAACAAAAGAGGCCTTTGTAGCCAAACCACAGGCCAGGCACCTATGCGCCCTTCATCCCGATTCTCACGTTGAGGTGTTCCCTGGCATGAACCACGGACAGCTTCTGGTCGACCATCCGGAAGAGGTGGCCAGACTCTTAGTGTCCATTTATCTTCGTAGTGCCCGTATGCGGACAGAACATCCACTTTCACGATAGTCTCTTCCATTTCTTTCACCAATCTATCTGGTTCTAGAGGATTTGGAAAAAATGATTATATTTGAGAGTCAGATAACTTGATATTTATAAATTCCTCCATAATCTAATCATATGGATTACCGAGAAGAAGCCATAGAATGCGTTAAAGATCATGTCCTCCCGATTCATCAGCAAATTTATGCCAAGTATGATGGGGATTTCGACAGGATTTACTCGGAAGGATACAATAGCAAGTCGTATCAGGGCAGGGTGATTGAACCAGGGAAGGTTTATGAACTGAGTTATCTGGAATGTTCCTGCCCCAAGGTGAAATGCGGGCTCAGGAGCCACCCGGAGCAATGCGAATGTTCCAGGCAAAGCATAATATTCATTCTTTCGCAGCTTGAACCCGACAGTCGGTTCGATGTCCGGATTGAGAATACGATACTCCGAGGGAGCGAACGTTGCACTTTCAGGATAACGAGACATGCCGGTATGAAGCGATTGATTGCCATCAAGCAGAATAATCCTCAGGCGAAGAAGAACCTGGAATCTCTCTAATTATGGTGTGTAATTCAGATTTCGTTCAATACATCATCGACCAGTGCTCTGAGGCCGGCGATATTGCCGTGCGGAAGATGATGGGTGATTATTGCATCTATTGTGACGGCACCCTTTTCGGCCTCATTTGCGACAATAATCTGTATGTTAAAGTAACCGGAGCCGGAGAGGCGGTTCTTGAAGAAGTGGAACTTCGGCAGCCGTACGAAGGCGCCAAAGATTATTTCTACATCGGCAATGTCGATGACAGGGACTACCTTGCGGACATCATCAAAGCGACTATTCCCGAACTGCTTTCCCCTAAAGCAAGGTCCAGGACTGGCTCCGCAGGAACTCCGGTTTGACGTTCCGGGATGCGGTTGATGCTTACCGGAGAATAACGATTACATTTGATATTTAGATAAATACCTATTGTATGAATCGGCTGAAACATCTTCGATTTCTCTTTATTCTTTTCATTGTACTGGCGGCGATCTTTGGCATTGAGCTCATTGTCACAGATTGGAGGGGAGATGTAGTTGCCGGTATCGGGCTGTGGTGCGGTTTTATCTCACAGCTCATACTGGCAGCGGTTATGTTTTCAGAGATCAAAAAGGAAAAACAATCGTGATTTGAACTATGACAGAAAAGGAACTGATGCAATCAGGACTCCCCTATTCAGCGGTTGATATACAGCTCTTGAGAGAGTTGAATGCCACCAAGGAAGTGATTCACAGATACAACGCCTTAATGCCCTCGCAGACAGATGAGCTGTTCTCCATCCTGAAGAACTTGCTGGGGCACATCGGTGACGACCATATCTGTATCAACCAGCCGTTCTACTGCGATTATGGCAAACAAATCAGGGTGGGCAAACGCTTCTTTGCAAACTTCAATTTCACGGTGTTGGACGAGGCCCCGGTAACCATCGGAGATGACTGTTTTATCGGTCCTAACGTAAGTATCTACACGGCTTGCCACAGCACAGATCCGGTGGAACGTAACAGCCGGAAGGAGTGGGCCGAGCCCGTGACCATCGGCGACAATGTGTGGATTGGCGGCAGCGTGACCATCCTTCCGGGCGTGACGATCGGAGATAATACCACCATTGGAGCGGGCTCCGTCGTCACCAAGGATATCCCTGCTAATGTTGTGGCAGTAGGCAATCCGTGCAAAGTTGTCAGAAAGCTGTAATCCGAACTTGCCAGAGGCAAACCCATGAATCATATTCTGAGATGAACAGGAATGATTTGATGTACTTAGTTGAGAATTAGATAAATCGGGATTTAATTATGGCCTTTTGGTATATAATGTCGCTTGTGGCGCTCCTAATGCCTCTGACTATGATAGGCTTTGGCTTGGTGTTTATGAAGAATCCTCCCAAAAGGATTAATGATTTCTATGGATACCGGACAAAAAGGTCCATGCGAAGTCAGGATACCTGGGATTTTGCGCATCACTTTTTCGGGAAGTTGTGGCTTGTATGCGGCCTTGTGAGTATCCCGTTCTCGCTTGTGCCAATGTGGTTAGTGGTAGATAAAAGCAAAGACTTGATCGGCATGACGGGTCTGATTGTTGTGTGCCTTCAGGCGATACTGATGTTAACCCCGATCATCCTGACCGAAAAGGCATTAAAGAAGAACTATGACGAGTTCGGAAGACGTCGATAAATTCCCTGTTTATCGGTCTCCTTGGTTCTTCTGCCAGGAAGAAAAAAGTGACCAAATGCGACCGAAAGATTTATCTGGTTCTAGAGGGTCTGAAGAATAATGATTAAATTAGTGGCCGATAAATCGGAATAAGTTTCGGGCATGAAACAGGTTCTTGGATACTGTCTTGGCTTTGCCATTTTTATCGCAGGGATTCCAGCCCTGATGTGGCTGGTTTCCGGGATGCCTGCACTAACGGATATTCCCGTGGGGCGCCTATATTTATCGGCCCTTGTTGCAATTGCCGGGCTCTCGCTCAGCGTGTGGAGTATCGTTTATATGAAACGCGTCGGGAAAGGCAATCCTTTCGATGCGATGGGGCACGAAGTGGCCCCACGGACCAGACACTTGATGACGGACGGGCCATATAAGATATCCCGGAATCCGATGCTGTCAGGAACCTATCTATATTATGTCGGCATTGTCGTAGCGTTATGGAACTGGTGGGCGCTTCTGGTTTTTGCCGCCGTGGCTGGCTTGATGATGCTGCAGGTCCGTTCGGAAGAGAAGCGTCTTGAGGCAGATTTCTCAGAAGAATACCTTGAGTATAAAAAGCGCACAGGCCGGTTTATATCTTTAAAGAAATGACTTTCAACACCTATGAAAAAGAATATTCTATTCGTTCAGGCTATCGGCAAGTTTCTGCTGGGCGTCATTCTTATCGGCCTGCTGCTTTTCCTGCCTGCAGGCTCGCTTCAGTACTGGCAGGGCTGGCTGCTGATGGGGATCCTCTTTGTGCCGATGTTCTGTGCCGGGCTTGTAATGATGTCGAAGAATCCCGAACTGCTCCGCAAGCGGCTCAATGCCAGGGAGGAAGAAAAAGAACAGAAGACGGTAGTGAAACTCAGCGGGCTGCTGTTTATCGCCGCATTCGTCGTGGCAGGCCTCAACTGGCGATTTGACTGGTATGTACTGCCCGACTGGGCCGTATGGGTCTCGGCCTGTCTGTTCTTGCTCTGCTACCTGCTTTATGCCGAAGTTTTGCGGGAAAATACTTACTTGTCACGGACTATCGAGGTGCAGGAGAATCAGAAGGTGATAGACACGGGGCTATATGGAATCGTACGGCATCCGATGTATTCGGCCACTACGCTTCTTTTCTTATCCATGCCGCTGGTGCTGGCCTCTCCCATCTCTTTTGCCATCATGCTCCTGTACATCCCTCTCATCGCTAAACGCATCAGGAACGAAGAGAAAGTCCTGGAGGAAGGACTGGCGGGGTATAAGGAGTACAAAACCCGGGTTAAGAACAAGGTGATTCCATTTATCTGGTAAAATCGTAATTAGTTGGTTTCAGACCTCATCAAGAATATCGCAATCGTTGGCGCTGGTAGTTTCATCGGTGGAGCACTAAGGTATCTTGTCTCCCTGATGATGAAAGGCGTTGGTAAGGGATTCCCCTGGGCTACGCTTGCCGTGAACCTGGTCGGCTGCTTCCTGATTGGGCTCTTGTGGGGCGTGTTCAGTCGCACCGCCAGCGAGGGCAGCAATTGGGCTTTGTTCTTGACGGTGGGACTTTGCGGAGGCTTTACCACTTTCTCAACCTTCTCAAAAGAAGCGCTGATGATGCTGCAATCTGGAAATATCTGGGGCTTTGCAGGATACATTGCTTTGAGCGTAACTGCCGGTGTGGCTTTGGTTGCAGTGGGCTATTATCTTTTCCGCTAAATCCCAATTTATAGATCTCCCGGTCCTTAAGCCAGGAAGAAAAATGCGACCAAAGTGACCAAATCATTCTATCATTAATTGATGGTCCGATGATGTACGATATAAGTTAATTATTTATATTTGTTGCAATTATTGATAGAAATGAAAGCTATTCCTTAGTTCGCCACAGCTATGAGAAAGGACCATCTTAATATCATTCTTGCAGTCAGTATTCTGGCTCTTTCAACAGCTGGTTGCCATAAAGCTGCCCAAAGCCCGGAGGCGGCGCGAGTGATCAGTTTTGTGAACGAGGAAATGCGGGACAAGTTGCGTAAGTATGAATAATCATAAACCCTATAGAGATTCTTTATTATGAAAAAGATTATTGTATTGGCAGTATTTGCTTGCCTCGCCGCAATGAATGTGAACGCCCAGACGGCAGAGACGGAAAGCCAGGAAGAGAAGATGCTTCGCCTGACGAAAGCGGCAGACGAGAACCCCACGGACTGGCAAGCCCAAATGGAGGCGGGCGACTTCCTGCTCGACAGGGAGAACGAGATGTACAACCCTTCTCAGGCTGAGAAATACTACGAGCGTCTCTTTCACCTTGCCACGGACTATAATAAGGAGATACCCGGCCCGGTGATTGGCAAGACGGGGTTCGCGCTGGCGATGCTGGCGATGGCTCCCGAGAAGAATGACCCGGACCTCGCCTTGTCCTACATAGACGCAATGAGGCATTTCGACACTGCGGACATTGCTTCAGACGAAGGTTTCTCATACGTGTTCGACGTGTTGGGTGTGATGTACAGCAGCCTGAATGGCGAGGGGGAAAGGTCGCTGTATTACATGACGGAGCTTCGCGAGAGGCTGACCAAGGACAAGAAGTCGGGAATAGAGTACACGGACGTTATGACGGCTATGCTGTACGAGGCGATGATGTCGAAATACAAGAAGATGTTCAGCGATAAACTCCTGGAACTGACCGTTGACGGCAAGAAGTACATCGCGCTTTCCATGAACGAGTGGAACATCGAGAAGCCTTTCGCAGGGTGGATGGAGAAAACGGAAGGAGACCAGGAGTCGCTATACTATTGCTGTGACGACGACACGGTCACCGACGACCTGCACGGCGAGATGGTATTCTCCTTCAATAGTGACAAAGATGGCGTCAAGCCACAGGACAACGCAAATGTACGGCTGATTACCGTCACGCCCGAGTACCGTCAGCAACTGGTAAAGGCATATCGCAAATACATGAAGAAGTCAAAGAGGAACAAGTAGATGAACAGTGATGGCCGCTGTTTTATCTTTGTTTTGATATGATAAAGATTACTATCCACGCAGCCCTATGCTGCATAATGCTGGTGGCGGGCCTGGCCGCATGCACCAGCCGGCAACCATCCGCCCTGAAGTATCGCTTTGCCTCGCAGGAAGAAGGACAGCAGTTGAAATTGGTTAACACCTCCTATTTCGAGGCTTTGACGCAGAACGATATTGATTGGAAGTTGCAGTCTTCCGGCCAGTCGTTGGAAGAATTCAAGGCCGTTGCCGCAGAGCAGATAAGGGAGTTTTCCGAAGAGGAAAAGAAAGCCATCAGCAAGGTCATGGACTTCATTGAAGGCCGCGCGGCCGAGTTGGGCTTCCGCCTGCCTGTGTCCGGAGAAATAATCTTTATCAAAACCGACATGGGGGATGAGGGGCACATGGGCGGCTATACGCAAAAGAACGAGATTTACCTCAGTGCCGATGAAACCGAGTATCTGGCCCGCGCATTTCAGGCAGATCCAGAATTCGACGCCGACTACCTGGAATACCTCATCCATTTCGGCCGCGGACTCATATCCCACGAAATCTTCCATTGCCTGACCAGGAATAATGCAGAGTTCCGGGAGGCGATGTATGGCCTGATTGGCTTCAGGGTGATGGACCATGATGTGACGTTCGGGCCCACCGTCCGCAACCTGCTGCTGCAGAACCCGGACGTAGAGCATAATGACTGCTGGGGAGAGTTCACTATCGACGGGCAGAAACGCCGCTGCGCCTTGGTTGCCGTTTATCCCGGCACCTACGCGGAGGCTGCCGCGGACGACCCCGACGCAAACTTCTATGCCTGTATGCAAAGTGTTCTGGTGCCGCTTGACGCTCCTGATACCATGATTCCGATTGAGGATGTGCCCGGTTTCTATGATGTGATGGGCCGTAACACCGACTACATCTGCGTGCCGGAAGAATGCCTGGCAGAGAACTTTTCCTTCCTGATTTCCTACGGCTTCTTCGGCCGCTACGACCTCACCCTCGACACCCGCAAAGTCCTATTCGTCCCCTACGCCACCCCGGCCCTCATCCGTAGCATTCATGCTACGCTTCTGGAACACTTCCCCGGGCGTTAAATTTTTCGTATTCTTAGAAGAAAAATGCCGTCCGTGCTCCCGGTTCTTCTGCCAGGAAGAAAAAAGTGACCAAATTATTGAGTGATTTTTTGCTTGTTGTATTTGGGGTATAAAAATTTATCCCTATATTTGTGGTGCAACAAAACTATACTGCTATGCCTACAATACTGTTTCTTTTCGGCCTTCGGTTCTTCTTTTATTCAGATGAGCACTTGCCTATGCATGTACACGTGAAAAATGGCGACGGCAAAGCCAAAATCAATATTGAGACCGCTGAAATCGTGGAGAACACGGGCATCAAACCTGCCGACCTTAAAAAGGCGGTAGACGCCGTCAAGCAGTACAAGGCCGACATGATTAAAGCCTGGAACGAGTACTTTGATGAGAACTAATGATATGGAATCTATCGTTAAATTATGGTTTGCTGACGGCAGGATTTATATCCTGACGGATCAGGGGAATACCTACAGCCGCCCGCTGGAAGCTTTCCCTCTTTTGCTCGAGGCTACGCCTGAACAGCGCGCACGCTACGAAATCGGCATTGATGGAGATGATATCCGCTGGGACGATATCGACGAGGATATTCACATCAGCAGTTTCTTTGTTACAGCGGAGCCTGACACAAACAATCCCATCGCAGAAGTGTTCCGTAAGTTTCCTCAGCTGAATGTTTCAGAGGTGGCTCGCACCATCGGCATCAACAAGAGTCTTCTCTCCCGTTATATATATGGAATCAAGAAGCCTTCTGTCCAGCGAACAGAGCAAATTCTGGGCACTATTCGTCAGCTAGGGCGTGAGATGTCTGCCATCTGACCTTTTGTGGCCAAATTTGGTGAATTCAAAAAGAAAGACCTTGTAAAGTGCTTAAAAATCAGCAACTTACAAGGTCTTATTTGTGCCTCGGGCGGGAGCTAAATAACTGGTGGCTACCATGTATTCTTGGTGGCTATCGAATGATTTGTCTGTCAAGTGGTTGATGTATTCCCTCGGTGTATTCAAATAATGAACGGAAAATGCGACCAAATGCGACCAAATTTTCTGAAATGCGACCAAATGCGACCGAAAGCAGAAGAACGCGTTCCAAAAGTGTAATTGTACGGTTATTTGATTATCTTTGCAGATATCAGCAAAAATGCAGCAAGCCATGAAGAAGAAAATCCACCGCAGAGATTTCCTAAAAATGTCGGCTTCGGCCGGATTGGCCGCCCTTGTGGCGCCAGCTTGTACGAAGGACCTTGTTTCTACCACGACCCCCGATTCGGGAGAATCCACCCTTAAGGTTCCCATGACGGGTCACGGACGTGCCACAGATCGGGACATTACCATCGAGCCCCCTAAAGAAGCTCCACGCTACGACATCATAGACAGCCACCTTCATATGATGGACTTCCTGGAAGACACCGACGGCCTCCGTGCACTTACGAAGGCTATGGATATGGCAGGCGTCTCCAAGGCGGTCATCTTCGGCATGCCCATTGCCAAGCAGTGGGACGAGACGATGCCCAAGGCTCCCACTTATTATCTCAGCAACGACAGTCGCTGCTACTACTATTCCGCGACAGACTATATGGTGGCCGAGGAAATCCTCTGTCAGGATGAAAAGGTTAGGGACCGCTTCTTGCCTTTCTGCTGTGGTGTCAACTGTAATGACCGTTTCGCGGCCGACCACATCCGTCAGATCCTGAAGCTCTTCCCCGGTTTCTTTGTGGGCATCGGAGAGATTATGAGCCGCCATGACGACCTCACGGCCCTTACCTACGGCGAGGCACCCCACGTTAACAGCGTCGCTTTCAAGCGCATCTATGACCTGGGAGCCGAGGAAGGCCTGCCGGTGCTGGTCCATCACAACATTACGGCTCAATCTACAGAGAGTATTCTCTATCTGGACGAACTCCAGGAGGCTCTGGCCTATAACCGCTCCTGCAAAATCATCTGGGCGCATATCGGCATATCCCGCCGCATCGAGATCAAGAACTTGACCAAGATTGCCGATAGCCTCCTGGCTAACAATCCCAACCTCTGGGTCGACATCTCCTGGCTGGTATACGACTATTA
>JAEEGJ010006067.1_pt1 | contig 36846 bp, 35 predicted proteins | sample 8958761 | NCBI WGS metagenome assembly JAEEGJ01 (sample SAMN16246546, study PRJNA631951) | gut metagenome | biome: gut microbiome; feature: rumen; material: RS-attached | host: Bos | place: Iran: Karaj | collected 2018-10
GGAACCGGTAAATGGAAGGGATGTTGCGGCGAAGGAAGTTCTCAAGTTGCCGATGGTCAACAAAGTGAAGCGAATCGGCGGCAATGGATTCCAGGAAGCGGCGGTATTGTTCGTATCCTTTTAACTGCGCTTTCCGGTATCCGCTGCCGGTGATGAGGACGGGCTCCAGGCGGATGCTGTCTTCCAGGACAAACAAGTCGGGATAGAAACACAGTTGCCAGTCGCTGTCCTGCATCTTTTCCGGGACCAGGATCTGGAAGCGAAGGTCTACACTTCCGCCGCGTTCCGCCACATTCCGGAACCGCGCGGTGACCTTGGCGGCATCCAGGGTCTCATGGGCCACCATTTCTCCGTTCTCGTCTTTGACGGCTTTCATGATGATGACTTCACGGCCTTCCGGGTCCTCTACCACCAGGGTATCCCGGTGGACAGGCGTCCCTACATCCAGGGTAGGGAGCTCCCTTTCCTCGCTTAGCGACAGCTGGGCCGTCACCTGACCCTCCCTCAACTGCCGGATATGGGAGGTCTGGGCACAAGCGGACGCCAGCAGGAGGAAAGCCGGCAGGAGATAGCGTTGACAGGCTGTGTTCATGGATATTAATCTCTTTGGGGTTGCATGGTAGAAGCTTCTTCCTCCTTCGGGAGCAGGACCACTTTGCCGGCGATAACGTCCATGGCAGAACGCTCTTCTCCGGTCTGGGTAGTGTATTTGCGTACGCGCAGGCGCCCGATTACATGGACCCAGGAGCCTCTTTGGATATTGTACAGGTCCGTAATGTTGTTCCGGCCGCTCCAGGCCGATACATTGAACCAGGCGGTCTCGATGATGGAGTTGCGATCCTTGTCTATGGTGCTGTATTCCGTCACCACCGAAAAGTTGCAGACCTGGCTGTTGTTGAAGCTGTTGATCTCGGCGCGTCCTACCACGCCTTTGAGCTCGATTCTGTTTAGAAATTCCATATTCTCTTGATTATTTCGTTGAACTTGGGCCCGGAACCGGCGCGCGCTGCCGCGGAGCCCGGAAGCAAAGTAAAGGCGGAAACCCGCCGTTTCCTTGTCCAGCGATAATCAGGGGAGCAGATTTTTCTGTTTTTTATGCTTTTTGTGTGTTTTGCCTGTTGTATCACAAGAAAAAAAGCGAATCGCAAGAATAATTCTTACGACTCGCTTTTCTTGTTGTTCGGGTAAAACAGAAAGACTTTCCGAAATGTTTTTTACGACGCTTGGATTTGTCTCATCTGTTTTACACCTTTGCCAAAAACCGGTTGATGGCCTATACGCTCAAATACTTCAAGATCCAGACCCGTTGCCTGCAATGCGGGAGGGAGATTCTGTATGGCCGGTCCGACCGTAAATTCTGCTGCAACGACTGTAAAAACCAGTATCATAATAAGCGCCGTTATCCCATGAGGGAAGAACTGGAAAGCTCGGTTCTGAGGAGAATCAACCTCAATCACGCCATTCTGCAGCGCTTATACAAAATGGGCGTGAATACCATTGACCATATTGCTCTGGCTCAATTGGGATTCGACGCCCGTTTTGTCACCTCGTTCTGCCGGGTAGGCCGTCACGAGGTATTCGCTATTTTCGATCTCCAGTACGAAATGACCCCTTCCCGCCTAAAAAACCTGGTCAGCCTCCTGGAGGAAGAAGATAAGAAGCGCTAGGCTTCAGCCTTCTTCTGGGGATCTTTGAAGAGGATCCAGAAGAGAATGGCCACCACCAGGGCGTAGCCGGCAAAGATGTACCAGGCGTTGGGCCAGTTGGTGGGGGTGTTGAACACGTCGCAGGCATCTACCACGGCGCCGGCGGCCAGGGTACCGAGGGTGGCACCAAAGCCGTTGGTCATCATCATAAACAGACCCTGGGCGCTGGAGCGGATGGAAGGTTCTGCATTCTGCTCTACGTACAGGGAGCCGGAGATGTTGAAGAAGTCAAAGGCCATACCGTAAACAATGCAGCTGAGCACAAACAGCAGCACGCCGGGCATAGCGGGATTACCCATGCCGAAGAAGGCAAAGCGGAGCACCCAGGCAAACATAGAAATGAGCATCACCTTCTTGATGCCGAATTTCTTCATAAAGAAGGGGATGAGCAGGATGCACAGGGTCTCGGAAGCCTGGGAGATGGCAATGAGGGCGTTGGAGTTCTTCACGGCAAAGGTGTTGGCCAGGGCAGGATCCGAGGCAAAGGAGCCCAGGAAGGTGTTGGCGTAACCATTGGTGATCTGGAGCGATGCGCCCAGGAGCATACTGAAGATGAAGAAGATGGCAAACTGTCCGTCCTTGAACAGGGCAAAGGCCTTAAGGCCGAAGGCTTCGGCCAGGCTCTGCTTGCCGCCGGCACGGTTGACCGGGCACTTGGGCATAGAGAGGGCATAGCCGCAGAGGATGAGGGACAGGATACCGGAAGAGACCAGCTGGGTGTAGCTGTCCTGCATAGCAACGCCGCCAATGTGCAGGAAGTTGGTCACAAGCATACTGCAGATGAAACCCACGGTACCAAACACGCGGATGGGCGGGAATTCCTTCACGGGGTCCATCCCTTCCTTGGCCAGAGCGTTGTAAGCCACGGAGTTAACCAGGGCGATGGTGGGCATAAAGAAGGCCACGCTGAGGCTGTAGAGGAGGAACAGCGGGAAGAATTCCACCATATCACCGGCCGACAGGCAGTAGATACCGGCCGAAATCATAAACAGACCGGCCAGGGCGTGGCAGATTGAGAGCACCTTCTGGGCCTCGATTCTCTTGTCGGCCACAATACCCATAAGGGTGGGCATAAAGATGGATACGACGCCCTGCATAGCGAAGAACCATTTGATCTGGCTGCCCAGGCCAATGTTGCCCAGGTAGCGGCCCAGCGAGGTAAGGTAGGCGCCCCATACGGCAAACTCCAGGAAGTTCATCACGATGAGCTTGATGGTAACGGGTTTGATGTTAATCTGCATAACGGTATTTTGTGTTGTAGTTATCGGAAAGTCAATTATGCAAATTTACGAAAAAATCCGTACTTTTGTATGATAATACAAATAGGATGTTCAAATTTGAGAAGATAGCCGTAGATCCCGCCAGCGCAGCCCGTGCCGGCAAGATTTCTACAGACCACGGAGAAATCCTCACCCCCATCTTTATGCCGGTGGGTACCGTTGGCTCCGTCAAAGGCGTCTATCACAGGGATTTGGAAAATGATATCAAGGCCCAGATTATCCTGGGTAACACTTATCACCTGTATCTGAGACCCGGTTTGGACACCCTTTACAAAGCCGGCGGCCTGCACAAATTCGAGCACTGGGACCGTCCCATCCTTACGGACAGCGGCGGCTTCCAGGTGTTCTCCCTGGCGCCCATCCGCAAACTTACGGAAGAAGGCTGCAAGTTCTCCTCCCACATTGACGGCAGCAAGCACATCTTTACTCCGGAAAACAACGTAGATACGCAGAGAAAGATAGGGGCCGATATCATTATGGCCCTGGACGAGTGCTGCCCCGGAGACGCAGACATCCGCTACGCCACCAAGTCCCTCAAACTCACGCAGGGCTGGCTGGAGCGCTTTGCCAAGCACTTTGACGAGACCGAACCTCTTTATGGATATCAGCAGGTGATGTTCCCCATCATCCAGGGCTGCGTGTATCCGGAGCTGCGCAAGCAGGCCGTGGAGCACGCCCTGGGGCTGGACAACGCCAACCGCGGCGGTTATGCCGTGGGCGGCCTGGCCGTTGGAGAACCCACCGAGAAGATGTACGAGATGCTGGAGGTAACCTGCCCGCTGCTGCCGCAGGACAAGCCCCGCTACCTGATGGGCGTGGGCACTCCCGCCAACATCCTGGAAGGCATAGCCCGCGGAATTGATATGTTTGACTGCGTAATGCCCACCCGAAACGGCCGCAACGGCATGCTTTTTACATGGGAGGGTATTATGAATATGCGCAACTCCAAGTGGACAGACGATTTCACGCCCCTGGATCCCCAGGGTACGTCTTTCGTGGACAGCTATTACACCCGCGCATATATCCATCACCTGTTCATTGCCAAGGAGATGTTTGCCGCTATGGTGGCCTCCGAGCACAACCTGGCCTTCTATCTGGATTTGGTAAGGGTAGCCCGCGAGCATATTCTGGCCGGTGATTTCCTGTCCTGGAAGAACGCCGTAATCCCTAAACTCACGCAGCGCCTATGACGTTCAAGTTCAAGGGACTCCAGCGGCTGGACTGGTACATCATCAGGAAATTCCTGGTGACGTTCTTTGTGTCCATCCTCTTCCTGGCGGTGCTCATCATCATCTTCGATATCAGCGAAAAGATTGAAGACTTCATCAAGAAGGAAGCCCCTATCCACGAGATTGTCTTCGATTATTACCTGAACTGGGTTCCGTACTTCATCAACCAGTACGCGCCTATGTTCGTGTTCCTGACGGTTATCTTCTTCACTTCCAAGATGACGCAGGACTCGGAGGTGGTGGCCATCCTTTCCGGCGGTATCAGTTACCATCGGTTTGCCTTGCCCTTTGTCCTTTCGGCCCTCTTTATTGCGGTGATGTCGCTGGAACTGGGTCAGTGGGTTCTGCCTCACGCCAATGGCGTGCGCGTGGAGTTTGAACAGAAGTACAACTCCTGGAGAAAAGTAAAGATAGGTCACGATATGCACTACAAGCTGGAAGACGACCGCTTTGTGTATCTGGAAAGCTTCAGTTCGTATAATAACACCGCCTATAACTTTACGCTGGAAGACCTCTCCGAAGGCCGCCTGCATTCCAAGATTTCGGCCGAAAGTGCCCAGTTTGACACCGTCTCCGGCGTCTGGCACCTGAGAAACTGGGTTGTCCGTGAATATGACGAAGGAATGCGGGACCATATCCGCAGCGGCCGTCAGATGGATACCACCCTGAGCCTTACCAGAGACGACTTCTTTATGAACAAGTTCACCATCCAGCGTCTGAACAAGCGGGAACTCAACCAGCTTATCGAGACGCAGAAGATGCGGGGAGACGCCTCCGTGAATATGGCCCTCATTGAGAAGAACAACCGCCTCTCTATGCCTTTCTCCACCATTATCCTTACCATCATTGGCCTGGCTCTCTGTACCAAGAAAAAGCGCGGCGGTATGGGTTGGAACCTGGCGGCGGGAACGGCCCTGGCCTTCTCCTATATCCTGTTTATGCAGTTCAGCGAGATGTTTGTGATTACGGATACCCTTCCGGCGTCCATTGCCATCTGGCTGCCCAACTACCTGTATACCATCATAGCCATTGTCCTTTACGTAAAAGCTCCTAAATAATGAAGGTTAAAATCGTAAACCACTCTCCGTATCCCAGCCCGGCATACGCCACGCCGCAGAGCGCAGGGGTAGACCTCAAAGCCAACCTGGAAGAGCCCGTTACCCTGCAGCCGTTGCAGCGTACGCTGGTTCCTACGGGTCTTTTCATTGCCCTCCCGGCCGGATTTGAGGCCCAGGTACGTCCCCGCAGCGGACTGGCTGCCAAGCACGGAATTACCGTTCTCAATACCCCCGGCACCATTGACGCGGACTACAGGGGAGAGATCAAGGTGATTCTGGTTAACCTGTCGCAGGAGCCGTTTGAGATTGTTCCCGGTGAGCGCATTGCCCAGATGGTGATTGCCCGCCACGAGCAGGTACAATGGGAAGAAGTGGAAGAGCTGGATGCCACCGAGCGTGGTGCCGGCGGATTTGGAAGCACCGGAAAATAATGGAAATCAAAGCACTTTACGATATCTTCCTGCAGAGCGCAGGCGTATGTACGGATACCCGTACCCTCAAGAAAAATCAGCTGTTCTTTGCCCTCAAGGGAGAGAATTTTGACGGCAACCGTTTTGCCCTGCAAGCCCTGGAAAAAGGCGCCTCCTATGCCGTAGCAGGGGAGGATTTAGAGGCCGAAGACCCCCGCCTCATCAAGGTCCCCGATACCCTGGAGACCCTCAAGGCCCTGGCCGCCTATCACCGCAGACAGCTGCGCATTCCCGTGATTGGCCTTACCGGCACCAACGGCAAAACCACCACCAAGGAACTGATCAAGACCGCCCTGGGCGCCGCCTACCGCGTGAGCGCCACCGAGGGCAACCTCAATAACGAGATTGGCGTTCCGCTCACCGTCCTCAAGATTGGTCCCCGCGCCCAGATTGCCATTGTAGAAATGGGTGCCAGCCATCCCGAAGACCTCAAGCCCCTGCTGGCCGTGGCCCAGCCCAACCTGGGACTCATCACCAATGTGGGTAAGGCGCACCTGGAAGGCTTTGGCAGCTATGAGGGTGTCAAGCACGCCAAGGGTCTGCTCTATGATTATCTGAAGGAGCACGACGGCGTGGTGTTTGCCAACGCCGACGACCCCGTGCTGCAGGAGATGCTGGCCCAGAGAGGCCTGGAAGCCATTGGCTACACCAAGGAAGGCATCAAGGTTAAGGCCGATCCCTTCCTGGAAATGGAGTGGGAAGACGCCTCGCTGCAGACGCAGCTGGTGGGCGCCTACAATGCCGCCAACGTACTGGCCGCTCTCAAGCTGGCCTGGTACTTTGACGTGCCCCGTGAGGATGCCCTGCAGGCCATTGCTTCCTACATTCCTTCCAATAACCGCAGTCAACTGGTTAAGACAGAGAAGAATACCCTCATTGTAGATGCCTACAATGCCAACCCGTCATCTATGGGCGTGGCCCTGGACAATCTGGCCCAGATGAAGGGCCGAAAGGTAGCTATGCTGGGAGATATGCGAGAGCTGGGCGCCGATGCCGCCGCCGAACATAACCGCATTGTGGCTCGTCTGGAGGGATTGGAGGCCTATCTGGTGGGCGAGGAATTCACCCGCGCCGCCGCCGGTAAGCCGTATAAGACCTTTGCCACGTTCTCAGACCTGGCCAAGTATCTTGAAGAGCATCCGCTGGAGGGTTGCACCATCTTACTCAAGGGCTCCCACAGCATCCAGATGGAAAAGATTATACCTTCGCTTTAACCAGCAGCTTGTGCACGGCGTAAGCCAGGCCGAAGCCCAGGGTGAGGCCGAAGAGGGCTCCTACCAGAATATCCCCCAGATAATGGGCCGCCAGCATAGTGCGGCTCAGAGACATCATAGTGGCCCATATCATAATGACGCAGCCGTAGAGGCTGTAATTGTGTTCCTTGTCGTTTAACTGGAGACCGGCCCAGGTGCCGGCGGCAAAGCCGAAGGCGTTGCTGGCGTGGCCGGAGAAGAATCCGTACAGGCCGCCGATGATGCCGTCGGGGCAAAGGACTCCGTTCTCAAGCATCCAAGGGTCCCGGCAGGGTCTGAGGCGCATAAATCCGTTCTTGAACAGGTTGGCTACCTGGTCTGTAAGGTAAACGCCCAGGAAAAGGGTGAGGACCACCGCCAGGCCTTTTTTCCAGCCCAGACGCCAGATGAGAAAGCCAATCATAAAGACGTACAGCGGAATCCACTCCCTTACGCCGGACATAAGGTGCCAGAAGCCGTTGAGGGCTTCCGGATTGTTCTGATTGAGCCAGAGACTGAGGCGCTGATCTAGCTGGACAAGGCCTTCCATAGGGCTTCCTTGAGTTCGTTGAGACCCGTCTGGGCTACCGAGGAAATAAAGACGTGAGGGACGTCGGTGGGAAGTTTCTTCTCTATCTTGGCCTTCTGCTTCTCATCTATCAGGTCCGTTTTGGTAATGGCCAGCACGCGGTCTTTGACCAGAAGCTCAGGGTTGTATTCTTCCAGTTCCTTGAGGAGGATCTTGTAACCCTTGGTTACGTCCGGTTCGTCTGCGGCTACCATAAACAGGAGCACGCTGTTGCGCTCAATATGTCTTAGGAAGCGCATACCAATGCCCCGGCCTTCGTGGGCGCCCTCGATGATGCCGGGGATATCGGCCATCACGAAGGAGCGGTTGTCGTGGTAACGGACTATGCCCAGGTTGGGTTCCAGGGTGGTGAAGGCGTAATTGGCAATCTTGGGTTTGGCACTGGTGATGGCGGCCAGCAGGGTGCTCTTTCCGGCGTTGGGGAAGCCCACCAGACCTACATCGGCCAGTACTTTCAACTCCAGGATAAACCAGCCTTCCTGGCCTTCCTCTCCGGGCTGGGCGTAGCGGGGCGTCTGGTTGGTGGCACTCTTGAAATGGTCGTTGCCCCAGCCGCCGCGGCCGCCCTGGCACAGGATGTATTCCTGGTCCTTTTCTACCAGTTCGGTTATTACTTCTTCCGTCTCTGCGTCTTTGACAACCACGCCCTGGGGCACTTCAAGAATGATGTCTTCTCCATTCTTGCCGCGCTTGAGGGCTTCGGCCCCGTTGCCTCCGTTTTCGGCCTTCACTACTTTTCTGTAGCGGAGGTGGATGAGCGTCCAGAGCTGAGGATTGACTTTAAGGATGATATGGCCGCCGCGGCCGCCGTCTCCGCCGTCCGGGCCTCCTTTGGGCACGTACTTGGCGCGGTGAAGGTGGGCGCTGCCGGATCCTCCGTGCCCGCTGGCACAGAAGATTCTAACGTAATCTATGAAATTGGATTCTGCCATTTACTGTACTTCAATGGTAACAATGCGTCCCTTGATGGGGGAGGTGGAAGGAATGACGTCTGCCCGGGTGGTAATGAGGGCGGGGTTGTAGCCAAACCGCTTCACCAGGATGTCTTTTACGTATTCTGCGCGCTGCCGGGAGAGGCGCTCGTTCACTTCACGGGTGCCGGTACCGGAATCTGCGCAGCCGCTGATCAGAAGCTTCTGCGTCTTCTTGAAGGTATTCTGGGCGTAGAATTCCAGACGGGCCAGTTCACGCTCGTCCAGGGTGGTTTTACCCAGTTCGAAATAGAGGATTTCTGCTACGTTGGTGCTGATGGTGACAGGCTCGGGAATCTGGGTCTCGCTGAAGACTCCGCCCTTGTAGCTGTAGGTTTTGCCTTCCTGGAGCCTGTCCATTTTGCTGTTTTCTTTCTGGAGCTTGCCAATACGGCTCTGGGCCAGGGCCAGGCGGGCATCGGCCTCGTCCAGCTGCACCTGCAGTTTGTCAATGATGTTGGGGTCCGGATCCTGTACGGGAGCGGCGGGACGCTTGAACCGGCGGGTTCCCAGGTCGAAGACCAGGCCGATGGTGGCCGTGGGGAAGGTTACGAAACCGCCGCTGCCGTTGTTACGGAACAGGCGCTCGCTGGCCACTACGGCCGAAAGGTCCAGGGAGATGCTGGTGTGCTCGCTTACGCGGAAATGGTTGGCAAATCCGCCGCCCATTCCAAAGGCCCACTTCATACTGCTTCCCTGGGCGGTGGCCAGGATGGCACCGGTGCGCAGGTACAGTACGGGGTTCCAGATTCGCTTCTCTTTATAGGTGACCGTATTGCGGAGGTTCCAGAGGGCGTCAAAGTGCACCAGGTTGTAGTTGAATTTCTGGTCTGCGGCAAACCAGGTTTCCGGGGCCGAAACAGCCTTGGCATAGATGCCGTTGTAGCCGGCCCGGAGGCCTATGGCGGGACTGACCCATTTACCCACGTTGAACTGGGCGGCAGGCTGGACGGGGGCAAAACGGCTGTTGTCAAAGATGCTGTTGACACCGCCGCCTACGCCAATGAACCAGTGCTCGGAGGCTTTTCCGCTGAGGACGGAATTCTGCTGTTCCTGCGCCTGTGCAAAAGCGCCGGCAACTAGAAAAGTGAAAGCCAGGGAGAGGGTATAAATAGCATTTTTCATATGCCTGAGTCAGTTTCTTTCAATTCCTACAAAAATACACAAATTCTTTTGAAAATACTATATGTCTTTGTCGGATAAAATGCGTATCTTTGAAAGATGAATAGCCTTGTGTTTCAGTTGAGCGGCGCGTATGCGGAGCAGGGGTTCCTGCCCTGGCTGGAGCAGCAGACACAAAGCGTTCAGGTACTGGATTTTACGGCCCTGGAAGGGTGCTGCTGTTACTGCGACAGTCAGGCAGCGGCGGAATTGAAAGAGGCGTTCCCGCAGCCCTTGCCGCGGCTGCGCTGGCTGGACAGCGGAGACTACCATTATCTCTCGCACCTGCTGGCCCTGAGGGAGACCCAACCCTTTCACCTGATCCTGCTGGACAACCATCCGGACAACCAGGACCCCGCCTTTGAAGGCGTGCTCTCCTGTGGCAGCTGGGTCAAGGAGATGCAGGAGCAGAATCCGATGCTGAGGGACGTGCTTTCCATCGGCCCTCCGGATGGAAAGGCCCATATCCCGGAAGTCTGGCTGGCAGAAAGAAGGGGAGAGCGGGTGTATGTGTCGCTGGACAAGGATGTGATGGATAAGGCCTATGCCCGTACGGACTGGTCCCAGGGAACCTATTCCCTGGAGCAGATAAAAGAGATGCTGGAGCGCATTTTTAGCCGGATGGATGTGGCGGCGGTGGATATTTGCGGGGAACTGGCTCCTTCCAAGGGCGCCACACCGGAAGACCTCCGCATCAACAAAGAGACAAATATTGATTTATATAAGTATTTAACACACTATTTAAACTAACACAATATGTCAGACGTTATCATCCCTGAGGAACAGCTGCAGCGCACTTGCCTGTACGATGCCCACGTGGCCCTGGGTGCCAAGATGAGCCCTTTTGCCGGGTTTATGATGCCCATCCAGTACGACGGAATAGCCGTAGAGCACAACGCCGTGCGGCAGAATGTGGGTATGTTCGATGTGTCCCATATGGGAGAAATCTTTGTAGAAGGACCGGAGGCCGAAGCCTTCATCAATCGCATCTTCACCAACGACATCCGGGGTTATGAGCCCGGCAAGGTGCTCTACGGTATGATGTGCTACCCCAACGGAGGCACCGTGGACGATCTTCTGGTATACCGCGAGTTCGAGCCCGAGCATTTCCTCCTGGTGGTGAACGCTGCCAACATTGACAAGGACTTCGCCTGGATCCAGGAGCACGCCAAAGATTTCAAGTGCAAGGTGGAGAACGCCTCTCCCGCCTGGGGACAGATTGCCCTTCAGGGCCCCAAGGCCGAAGAAACCCTCATCAAGGTGCTGGGTTACAACGAGGCCTCCAAGCTGGGCTTCTACGAGTTCTGCGACGTTATGTACAAAGGACAGCGTCTCATCCTGAGCCGTACCGGTTACACCGGAGAGGACGGATTTGAAATCTATACCACTCCCGCCAACACGGTGGAAATATGGGACTGCTTCCTCAAGGCCGGTGTCCAGCCCTGCGGTCTGGGTTGCCGCGACACCCTCCGCTTCGAGGCCGGTCTGCCCCTGTACGGAGACGAACTCAGCCAGGATATCAGCCCTGTGATGGCCGGTCTGGGTATGTTCTGCAAGTTTGAGAAAGAGTTCATTGGCAAGGAAGCCCTGCTGGACCAGAAGGCCGGCAACCTGGGCCGCAAGCTGGTGGGCATTGAGATTGAAGACAAGGCCATTCCGCGTGCCGGTTATCCGGTAGAGCTGGAAGACGAAACCGTAGTAGGCGTGGTCACCACCGGTTACCACTCCCTGTCCCTGGACAAGAGTATCTGCTTTGCCCTGGTGGACAAGGCCTACGCCGCCCTGGACACCCCGCTCAACATCCGCATCCGCAAGAAGGTGTTCCCCGGCAAGGTCATCAAAAAGAGATTCTATCAAACAAATTACAAAAAATAAACACAAAGCACTATGTCTAAGATTCTTGACGGACTCAAGTATAGCGAGTCTCACGAGTGGGTTAAAGTAGAAGGTAACATTGCCCTGGTTGGCGTTTCTGACTTTGCCCAGAAGGAAATGGGTGACATCACCTATGTAGATATGCCCGAGGTGGACGACGAGGTAGAAGCCGGTGAGGAATTCGGCGCCCTGGAGAGCGTAAAGGCCTCCTCCGAACTCATCAGCCCCGTTTCCGGTACCGTGGTGGAAGTGAACTCCGAACTGGAAGATACCCCCGAGAAGGTGAACGAAGACGCCTACGGCGCCTGGATCATCAAAGTTGAGATGTCCGATCCTTCCGAGCTGGACAACCTCCTGGATGCCGCCGGTTACAAAGCCTTAATCAAGGAGTAAAAGATGGCTTCCCTCCCGTACCTGCCGCAGACGCAGGCCGATGTCCAGGCAATGCTGGACCGCATTGGCGTGAAGAAGCTGGAGGACCTCTACAGCGACGTTCCCGCCCAGTTCCTGCACAAGGGCGCCTATGCCCTTCCGGACGCCCTGTCCGAGCAGGAGATCAGAGACTATTTTGCCTCCCTGGAGGCTATGAATACGCGGCTCAAGGTGTTCGTGGGCCAGGGTGCATACGACCATTACACCCCGTCCGTGATCCCTTACCTGTGCTCCCGTTCGGAGTTCCTGACGGCTTACACCCCTTATCAGTGTGAGATTTCCCAGGGTACGCTCCGTTACATCTTCGAGTACCAGAGTATGCTCTGCGAGCTCACAGGCCTGGATGTTTGCAACGCGTCTATGTACGACGGCCCCACCGCCGCCGCCGAGGCTATGAAGATGGCCATCGCCTGCACCCGTAAGAAGACCCGCGTGCTGCTTTCTTCCACCCTCCTTCCCAACGTGGTGGATGTGGTGAAGACCTATGCCAAGTTCCACGGCGTTGAGATCAGCCTGGTCCCCGCCGCCAATGGCCAGACCTCCCTGGAGGCCCTCAAGGCCGAATTGGCCAAAGACGACGTGGCCGGTGTCATCGTTCCTTCGGTGAACCGCTTCGGCATTGTGGAGGATCACAGCGGCTTTGCCGATGCCATCCACGCCCAGAAGGCCGTGCTGGTAGAATACTGCGATCCTTCGGCCCTGGCCGTTGTCAAGACGCCCGCCGAGTGGGATGCAGACATTGCCGTGGGTGACGGTCAGTCCCTGGGCCTCCCGCTTTGCTACGGCGGCCCTTACGTGGGCTTTATGACCGTGAAGAAAGACCATATGCGCAAGATGCCCGGCCGTATCGTGGGCCAGACCACGGACAAGGAAGGCCGCCGCGTCTTTGTCCTTACGCTCCAGGCCCGCGAGCAGCACATCAAGCGTGAGAAGGCCACTTCCAACATCTGCTCCAACGAGAGCCTGATGGCCCTCTGGGTCACCATTTACCTCTCTCTGATGGGTCCTCAGGGCCTCAAGGAGGTAAACAAGCTCTCCACGGACGGCGCCCATTACCTGAAGGCCGAACTTCTGAAGACCGGCCAGTTCGAGGACGTATTCCCCGGCCAGCCTTTCCTCAAGGAGTTCGTGCTCAAGTACAAGGGTAACGGCTCCCTGCAGGAGAAATTGGAGAAGGCCGGCTATTTTGCCGCCTATCCCACCGAGGAAGGCTACGTGAGCTTCTGCGTAACGGAAAAGCGCAGCAAAGAGGATGTTGACCGTTTGGTTTCTATTGTAAAGGAGGGCTAGACTATGAAATACTACGACAAACTCATTTTCGAACTCTCCCAGGAAGGCCGCTGCGGTTACTCCCTGCCCGTGAACAAGTATCCGGCCGCCCCGGAGGTCCCTTCGGCCCTTAAGCGCCAGAGCGCCCTGCGCCTGCCCCAGGTGTCCGAGCCCGACGTGGTGCGCCACTATACCAACCTCTCCCAGATGAACTTCGGTGTGGATACCGGCTTCTATCCGCTGGGCTCCTGCACTATGAAGTACAATCCCAAGATCAATGAGGAGATGGCCGCCCTGCCCGGTTTCAACTGCCTGCATCCCCTGATGAAGGATGAACTGGTACCCGGTGTCAAGAAGGTGTACGAGGAAATGAACAAGGCCCTGGCTGCCATTACCGGTATGCACACCTTTACGTTTGCTCCCTGCGCCGGCGCCCACGGTGAACTCACCGGCCTTATGATTATGCGCCAGTACCACCTGAACCGCGGAGACCTGGCCCGTACCAAGGTCATTGTCCCGGACAGCGCCCACGGTACCAACCCCGCTTCGGCCGCCGTCTGCGGTCTGGAAGTGGTGGAGGTGAAGTCCCTGGAGAACGGCCGCATTGACGTGGAGGCCCTCAAGCCCCTGCTGGGTCCGGACATTGCCGGTATTATGATGACCAACCCCAACACCCTGGGCCTGTTTGAGACCCAGATCCAGGAGATTGCCTCGCTGGTGCACGGCATTGGCGGCCTCCTGTATTACGACGGTGCCAATATGAACCCGCTGATGGGTGTGGTCCGTCCCGGTGATATGGGCTTTGACATTATGCACCTGAACCTGCACAAGACCTTCTCCACGCCTCACGGCGGCGGCGGTCCCGGCAGCGGTCCCGTGGGTGTGGCCAAGCATCTGGAAGATTGCATCCCGCCGCTGCATGTGTCTGGTTTCCACGGCAACTTTGGCGTGATTCTGCGCGCTTATGCCTACATCCTCTCCCTGGGCAAGGACCACCTGCAGAAGGTGGGCCAGTATGCCGTTTTGGGCGCCAACTATATTAAGGAGTGCCTTAAGGACGTGTACAAGCTTCCCATTGAGGGCGTATGCAAGCACGAGTTCGTGTTTGACGGCCTCATCAACGACGGCGCCCACGACGATGTACCCGGTGCCACCACGCTGGATGTGGCCAAGCGCCTGCTGGACTACGGTTTCCACGCACCCACCATTTACTTCCCGCTCCTGTTCCACCAGGCCCTGATGATTGAGCCCACGGAGACCGAGAGCAAGGAAACACTGGATGCCTTCATTGAGGTGATGAGAAAGATTGCTGCCGAGGCAGCCCAGGATCCCAACATCCTGCACGAGGCCCCGCACAATACGCCCATCTCCAGACCGGACGAAACCACCGCAGCCCGTAATCCTATCCTGAAGTATTTCGATACTTTATAAAGAGAAAAGGTGGTCGTGATAAAATGACCACCTTATTTTACTACCTTTGCAGTCCTTTATGGAAGAGCGTACTTTACATACCATCCTGGATGGGTTCCAGAAGGTGGAGCTGGAGGACCTGGGAAGTATCCTGGGAAATGAGCTCAGCCCCCGCCTGAGGAAGTCCCAGCTGGTGGACCAGCTCCACACCTACCTGCACGCACAGCCGCGCCGGTGGATGTCCCATTTGATGGAGCGGGACGTACGCCTTCTGAGGGAACTGGTGCACGCCGGCCCCGACAAGGTCCAGTATCAGGACTTTGCAGACTATCCTTCTCTGCTGGAGGTGACGGGCCTCGTGCAGTACGACGATTCCGACGAAAACTTCCACAAGGTCTGGATCAGCCGAGAGATGTACGATATTGTGGCCCCGGATGTGGACAAGGTGCTGCGCTCCTGCGAGAAGAGCGGCCAGTTTGAAGTGGAGCGCGTGGGACTGGGATATCTGAACCTGTATGGAGTCCTTTCCACCGAGCGTTTCATTGACCTTTTGATGGACTGGTTTGAAGAGGCCCGTGGGGGAGACTTCCAGGAGCTGTCCAAGATGCTGCACCAGAGCCCGCTGGTTAAGATGTACCGCTATACGGACGAGTGGGGAGACTACGTTTGCTCTCCCTGCGTAGAGAACGTGGAGGAAATCTTTACCCAGCGCAAAGAGCTCAATCAGAAGCGCTTCAAACCCTTTACGGCGGCCGAAGCCCGCGAAGCCGGTGCCGGTGCGCCTTACTTTACCATAGGCTTCAAAACGCCCGAGGGAATGCGCCTGGAGCAGATGTACCGCCGGGTGGGATACGAAGGCTATGAGCTGGTAAAAGCCCAGCACGACACGTGGATGGAGGCGCAGTATACGGTAGAGCAGAACGATGCCCTCTTTCAGCCGCTGATGGACAGCCCTATGTGTCCGGAACTGGACGAAGAAAGCTGGCTGGCCTGCTGCAAGATTGTGAGCGAGTACGCAGATAGCGTTCCCAAGTGGTTCCTTTGCGGTTACAGCGCTGCAGAAGCCAATCTCTGCAAGGCCGACTGGCCCGCCTGGCAGACGCCCCGCCAGGAAGAACCGGTATCGGCCGCCGAAGAATATCCCCACTGGACTATGCCCGAACCCACCATCACGGACGGTTTTGCCTCCGACCTGGGGGCCGAAGGCGTTCCGCTCGGATTCGCCATCCCTCACGTGGCACCGGACGATCCCTGCCCCTGCGGCAGCGGCCTCCGCTACTGCCGTTGTCACGGCAAATACCTTTCTTAGTTATGGAAATCAAGCCCGTAGCTTACTACAAGGGTCCTTTTGGCTCCAAGTTTGGCATTCCCCGCCAGAGCGGGTTAACCAGGCTGGAAGGCCGCATTGTGTTTGAGGACGAGTATCGCGTGCGGGAGGCCTTAAGGGGACTGGAGGGCTTCAGCCACCTCTGGCTCATCTGGGGTTTCAGCGCCAACAAACCCGCCAAAGGGGAGTGGCAGCCCACCGTGCGCCCGCCCCGTCTGGGCGGCAATACGGCTATGGGCGTCTGGGCCACGCGTTCCCCGTATCGGCCCAATCCTTTGGGACTCTCGTGTGTGGAACTGGTGAAGGTGGATAACCTGGAACTGGTGGTACGAGGGGCCGATCTGATGGACGGAACGCCCATCTACGATATCAAGCCTTACATTGCCTATGCCGACAGTTTCCCCGATGCCCAGTGCGGATTTGCCGCTGAGGCTCCGGAGAAGAAGCTGCAGGTGGTAATCCCGGAAGACTGTCCGCTGGACAGGCAGGCCCTGGCCGATGTCCTGGCCCTGGATCCCCGTCCAGCTTATCAGGACAAGCCGGAGAAAGAATATGCTATGCCCTTTGGGGGCAAGGAAGTGCTGTTCCGGGTAGAGGACGGCGTTTTGACCGTGACCGGCTGGCGCTAAAGCTCGTTGCGGAATTCGGACGGGGTCTGTCCCGTCTTTTTCTTGAAAAAGCGGGAGAAGTAAGACTGGTCCGGCAGACCCACCAGGGTTGAAATGTCTGCAATGGAAACAGCCGGGTCTTTGAGCAGTTTCTTTGCAATGTTGATACGCGCAATCTCAATCCAGTCAATGGCGGTACGATGTGTACGGTTCTTGACGGCCTTGTTGAGATAGTTGGGCGTAACATTCAGAATATCTGCGTATTCAGAAACCGTAAGCGGGGTCTTGTCCTTTTCAAATACCAGCTGGAGGAACTTCTCCGGAACGGCGGTTACGCGGTCTCCGGGACGCAGTTGCCCCAGAATCAAATCCATGGCACTCTGAAGGAATTTGTCGTCTTTGTCTTCATAGGCGGTGCACATACGCTTCATAAGGGCGGCCATAAAGACGGCGTCGTCAAACCAGAAACTCTGCAGAATGGGCTTGGACTGGCGCAGCACCTGGTAAGAAGCATCTTTCAGGAAGCTGAGCTGAAAATAGCCGTGAAAGCCCTTGCACTGCGTAGCGTGCTTCACGGTGATGGCGTGGTTTTCCGGAATAAGCAGGAACTGCCCGGGAGACAAATAATAGTTCTGATTGTCCACCTCTACCAGGGCTTCTCCCTCCATAAGAAATGAGAAGGGAACAATGGGCAAAGAGAACGAGTCATATGGGTTCAAAATGTGGCCTATGTATTGGTAGGGTTTAATGACCACTGGCTTGATGTTTTGTCTCATAGCAGTTCGGTTAAAATTCAACATCAAATCCCACATTGACGGTAAAGTTTCTCTTGGCTTCCGGCAGGCGGTGGGTTACGCGCCAGAAGCAGTCTACACGCAGTACGCGGAGGATATTGGCTATGCCCACACCCAGCTCCACATACGGTTTCTCAAGGGTTCCTGCACTCTGAGGAAGCTGGAAGGGAGCGTGGATGCTGTTGGCATCGGTGAGGGTACCCCAGGCCACACGGGCCGTGAATACCTCTCGGAGGTCCAGTTTCTTGATGAACGGAATCTTACCCAGGAAGAAACCGTTGAAGTTATGCTCGTAATAGCCCGACAGCCAGCGGTCCGAGATGAACTCATAGTAGTTCATACAGCTGAAGGCCGTCTGGTCCATATAGAAGGTCTGGTTTCCCTCGTGCAGTTTGAGCAGAGGGTAGGGAACACTGCCCCAGATGGCGCCGCCTTCCAGGTAGAGATGGCCGAAGCCCAGGGCGTGGGAAGGCGTATTCCATTTGAGCGCAGCACTGGTGCGGAGGAAGGAGAAATCGTCTTTGGTGATACCCTTGATACCTCCCGTGACATCCAGCACCAGGATGGGATACTTTGTAAACAGGTACGTCTTGACAAAGACGTTGCGGGTCACCCTTTCATCCAGGGAGAAACGCAGCATCGCGCGGACGGTATTGGCCGAGAAACTATCCTGGATGCTTCCGTCGGGCCTTGTGAAGCGGACCTGGTCATTGCTCCATACGCGGGCGGTATTCACTTCCAGAGCGGCATTGACGGAAGGGTTGAACTCGTGCTCATAGAGGATGTCAAAGTGACGCACCATACTCTGGCGGCCGGGACTGCGGGCAATGGCGGAGCCCAATACGGACTGGGCCGACAATACGCGGCTTCCGCTGCCAAACTGGGTAAGGTCGTGGAATGCCGTGAGGCTGAGCTTACGGGTAAGCTCTTTCTTGAACATAATCTCTGCCGATGCGGCCCACTTGACCTTCTTGTCCCTGAATCCATAGGCAACGTGACCGCTCAGGCGAATGGTCTCTGAGAAGTCCTGGTACGTGCGTCCTCCTATGCTTACTCGGAATCCTTCCATCTGATTATAGGCCATCAGGTGATCCCATCGGCCCACTTCTATGCCCACTCCGGGGATTCGGTAATAGCCGGCGAATAAGGTATGGAGAATGGCAAAACTGTTCTTGTAGAAGCGCGTTTGCTGGAACGCGTCAATCATATCAAAGATGCCCTGCTCCCTGGCTTCCAGCGGGATGGGGCGCATCTGGGCCCAGAGTTCCTTGTCTCCCTGCTGCACCTCACGCTCCACTACCTGCGTTTTGGCGTTGAGGGCGTCCGGGTCCTCAATGGGACCGTATACCGGCTCCTGGAAGGAGAGCTGCCGGCGGCCCAGGAAAGAGACTATGCGGGACGAATCGCTGGTGGCGATGGAGAAGTCTATGAACAGGCGCTCGTCGTCAAAGAACCATCGGCCCTCGGGCGTGCGGCGGTTCTCAATGTCCATATTGATATGGCGGATCCAGTTCACGTTGGAGTCCTTGGACAGGGCCACGTGGACACTGCGGATGCCGTAGTCTTCTGCGTCTATGTGCATTTCACCGTCCAGGGTGGGGGAGGTGACCAGCTTCTTGGGATGGAAACGGAGGACATAAGTCTTTCGGCCCTCTACCTGCAGGGAGTCTACCAGGAAGTAGTTGTAATAGCCCTGCGAGCCGGCGGCCACCGGATTGGGTATATCCAGGTTGAAGAGGGAGATGCTGGGCTTGAAGAAGTTGGCCCTCAGCAGGTGGGCACCCGTGTACTGGCGCAGCACGTTTTCCTGCTGGAAGCCCGACATATGGCTGTAGCGCATCACTTCCCTTTGGTAGGCCGGTGACTGGCTGTGGTACACGTCGGATACGTTTTCCGAGATGAGGGCGGGAATGAAGGACTGGCCCGTAATGGCCGAAGTGTCGGCATAGTCTTTCACGAAGCCTATGTTGCGGTCCAGAAAGCCAATCTTCAACAGATCCTCCATTCTGGTAACATCCAGTTCAATCTTGGTGTACAGGCGGCTGCTCCAGTCCGGTGCATTGTCAGGGTCGTGCCTGGAGAGATTGTCGCTGATCTTCTTGAGGATGGACCGGATGTAGCGGTTGTTGGGCTTTACATAAGCCGCGGCCAGTTGTTTGGGGTCTGGCCGAAGGACAAAGTTAATCTCCGAATAGGAGCCCGGCTGGATGGGAATGGAGACGCTCTGGTAGCCAATGAGTTGGGCGGTGAGGACCTTGGCTTCGGGGGAACGGGTTTCCAGGCTGTAGTGGCCGTTCATATCCGTGGATATGCCAATGGTGGTTCCGTCAAAGTATACGCCCACAAAGGGGAGGGGTTCTCCGGTCTCTGCGTCTTTGACCATTCCGCGTACACGCGTGGTTCCCTGGGCAGCCGCTGCAACGGTTACCAGGAGCATAATCCATATGGACAAAAAACGACGCATCATTCAAAGATACGTCGTTTTTGTTAAATGTACAAGAGATTAGCTATATAAGAAATTCAAAAGGGCTAATTTGGACTTTTCGGGTAGATAACGGACCAGCGCACCCACGGCCGCGTAGTCAATTCTGGGAATAACACGGACTCTCATGTGGCGGCGTTTGAGCTGTTTCAGGATGGCCTTGGCAATGACCTCGGGCTTCATGCCGCCCCTTTCATCGGCCTCTATCTTTTTGAGGTTCTTGTCCATCTTGGCCCGATAGGGGGATGCGGGATCCTGGGCGGCGGCGTTGAGCTTACGGGCATTGGTAAAGCCGGTGGAAACGTCTCCGGGCAGGATGCTGCAGCACTGGATGCCGGTGCCCTTGAGTTCCAGCGACAGGGACTCGGAAAGGGACAGCAGGGCTGCCTTTACGGATGAGTAGAAACCCTGGAAGGGGAGCTGCAGGATGGCCATCACGGAAGTGACGGTGATGATGCGGCCGTGTCCCTGTTTGCGGAAGACGGGCAGGCAGGCCTGGATGGTCTTGAGCGCACCAAAGTAATTGGTTTCGAACTGGCTGCGGGCTTCTTCCTCCAGCGTTCCTTCAATGGGACCGTAGATGCCGTTGCCGGCGTTGCACACCACGGCGTCCAGATGGCCTTCGCGGGCCACTATATCGGCCACCACGGCCTCTGTAAGGGCAGCGTCATTTACGTCCAGTTTCACGGGAACAACCCCTTCGGTAGGGGTCTCCAAGGTGCCGCGGCGGCTTCCGGCATATACTTTCATACCGGCGGCGGCCAGTATGCGGGCGGTGGCGGCGCCAATCCCGCTGCTGCCTCCGGTAACCAGGACAACGTTTACTTTTTCCATAATTCAGAACGCAAGGTGAAAGACTCGGGAAGGGGTATCTGATAGACGCTTTGCCGCAGGAAGTTGCCAAATTCCTCATCGGAAACGGCGTTCTGCTCTTCTACGGAAATGGTCTCTCCTATGTCCATTCGGGGATGTGTGCCCCGTTTGTTGAACAGTTCGTGGAAAAGGCGCGCAAAGCGGATACGGTAATCCAGCAGGCCCAGCGCATAATAAAACCAGCTGTTGTGGTCAAAGAAGCGGATGGGAATGACGGGAACCTTGGCCTTGCGGATCAGTTTGATGGCAGCCTCCTGCCACTCTCTCTCCTGCAGGGTCCAGCCCTGTCCGGGTTTGAGATCGGCCACGGCTCCGGAAGGGAAGAGGGCCAGGGGCTCGCCTTCCTTCAGATTGAGCAGGGCGGCTTTGACGCCGTTGATGCTGGTGGAGGTGGCGCCGCCTTTGGTTCCCAGATTGGGGTTCACGGAGATGAAGTTGGGCGTCAGGCCCGTGATCCACATGAGGAACTCGTTCACCAGGACCTTGGTCTTGGGGCGTACGTGGCCCAGAATGTCCACCAGGCAGATACCGTCTATGTGGCCATAGATATGGTTGGCAATGGCAATGAAGGGGCCTTCCGGCAGGTGTTGCAGCCTTTCGGCATGACCTATCCGGAAGTCAATTCCTACGTCGTCCAGAATGCCTTTGGCAAAATCCGGCCCGTCCTCAATGCCGGCTTCTCCCACGCGGTTGTGGGTTTCGTTCACGTGGTCTATGCCCGTAAGTTTGATGCCAATCTTATACAGAAGCTTTCCCTTCCATCCCTTGAAGATGGGGGAAAGCTCGTTGGCTGCCTTTTCGTGGGTTATGACGTACATTTAGTTCTCCTTGTTCTTGGGAGGATCTATCTTGGCGTAATAGGCGGCATCCCGGAAGAATCCTACAATGTAGAAGATAATCAGCAGGACAGCGACGGCCCAGGCAATGTAGTCAAACAGGCCCACCTGGAACTCGTTGTGGAAGAGCCAGACGGTTTTTTTCCAGGTAGAGAGCCAGGGAATATACATGAACAGGATGTTCACGATGATAAGGATGATGCGGAACTCGGTGGGTCCCAGTTTGCCAAAAGTGAGACGCATCTCTCCCTTGAGGTGGCAGTCAATGTAAACGTAGATGCTGAGCATAAAGTAACCCACCAGGGCAAACATAGCAAAGCTCATATTTACCAGGGGGCTGCAACCTACGCCAATGAACATAATCATCTCATTGACGACATCCACGTTGTGGTCAATGAAGAAACCATAGGTTTTGCGCTGGGCGTTGCGCACGCGGGCCAGGCTGCCGTCCAGGGAATCACCGAACCAGTTGACAAACAGGCCGAAGCAGCTGAGCCACAGCCAGTTGAGGTTCAGGTTGGACAGGGCATAGCCCGTAGCCATAATAAGGGAGCCGATAAAGCCCACCAGGGTTAGCATATCGGAAGTGACCCAGGATGGCATTCTCTCTGCCAGCCACACCAGGATTTTCTTTTCATAGGGATTCAGGATGGAGGTCTGAACCCGGTTTGCTTGTTGTTTTTCTTCTGACATATAAATCGTATACGTTGTTTAGGTATTCAGGATGGATCCTCGTTTTTGCTGGAAGCGGCGGAGCAGTTTGCGCAGGTGCTGGAGACCCAGAGCCATGAAACTGGCCGCATGGCGTTCCCGCTTCTCGGGGTACATTTCTTCAAAATTGATGAGGATCCCCGAGTCGTAGACGTCTCCAAATTCATCGTTGATGCCGGTCCCAAAGTAATCCATAGTAGGGGACAGGTTCATATAGGTGTTTACCAGCGGGGGGATGAATACGCCCATTTTGGTAATTTCTCCCTTGAGAACCTTGTATCCTTCCTTGAAATTCAGTCCCTTGAACAGCTTGGCATACTTGCGGGGGTTCTCAACCTTCACTTCATTGCGGATGCGGATGAGGCGGCTGTGCTTGCCAAAGTACTTCTTGAGGAAGACCATAATCATTTCGCGGGCCTCGGTGGGATAGCCGCGGTAGATGGTGGCCTTTCCAAAGAAATATTTGATGCGTCTGTTATAGAGGATGCCAATGGCGGCAATTCCGTCAAAGAGGTTGTCCAGGGCATAGAGGCTCTTGGCGCCGGCCTTGGAACTCTGGTATTCTATGGAGACAAAGCTTCGGCCCAACTCCAGCGTGTAGGGAAGGTAATCTTCCAGGAAACGCTTGGAAAACTCGAACATATGGGACGAGGTAAGGATGGGCTGGCCCAAACGGTTGAAAACGGCCTGGTCGCAGATGCAGAAGCGGTAGCCGCCAATGATCTCGCGGGCCTCGGGATCCCAAAGGACCAGCTGCTTGTAGCCATAGGCCGAATTGGTATCGAACTCATCTATATCCAGCTCCCGGCCGGTACCTCCGCCGTCGTTTCTGAAGGCGATTTCCCTTAATCTACCTATCTCACGGATAACATTGGTGGCTTCCGGGCCCACAATATACAGCTCGTTTCCGGCACGGTTGGTCTTGCGCAGGAGGGTCTTTTCGTTAAGCTCTTGTAGCAGCGCGTCCCTGTCTACGGGCGGGATAATGGTTTTCATGCTTTAGTACAAATACATTGCTAAGGTACTCCAATTTTGCGACAATAACAAAAATTTGTATCTTTGCCTTAATGAACCGCAAAGTGGAAATACTGAAGAAATTCATCGTCTTCTCCCTGACCAGCGTGGCCGGTACCATCGTTGACCTGGGGCTGCACTGGCTTTTAAGCGAGTATGTCTTTGACGGTTCGTACTGGGGCAGCTTCTGGATTGCCCCTACCATCTCCTTTGAGCTGGCTACCCTCACCAACTTCTTCATCGCTTATTACTGGGTCTGGAAAGAACGTGTTTCCAAGCCCGGCAGTATGCGTTCCCTGGTGCGCCATTGCGTTGCCTACAATGCCACGTGCATCGGGGGATACATCATCAAGCTGGCTGCTATGCAGGGCTTCCACTTCCTGTTCGTTTCCCAGGGCTGGTTCCAGGAGCTGTCCATAGAACCCGTGCTGTGTAACCTGCTGGGTCTGTGCTTCTCCGGCGCCTTCAACTTTGTGATGAACGAGTTCGTTATCTTCAATAAAGCTAAAGTTAAGAAGTAAATATGGCCAACAAACCGCTTGATACCCAGCTGCTGGACCGCGCCATTGTGTTTGCCGTCAAGGCCCACGCCGGTACGGAAAGAAGAGGAAAGGGATTCCCTTACATTGTTCACCCTATGGAAGCGGTGGAGATTGTGGCCACTATGACGCCGGACCAGGAACTCCTGGCCGCTGCCGCCCTGCACGATACGGTAGAAGATACTTCCGTTAGCATAGAGGATATCCGCGCTCAGTTTGGAGACCGCGTGGCCCGTCTGGTAGAGGCCGAAAGCGACGTCTTTATGGAAGGCGTCAGCGAAGAAGACAGCTGGCACGACCGCAAGCAAGCTGCTATAGACCGCCTCACCCGCGCTCCGCACGATGCCAAGATGGTAGCCCTGGGAGACAAACTCTCCAATATGCGCGCCATTGCAAGGGATTATGCCACCATAGGAGAAAAGCTCTGGTCCATCTTCCATACCACGGATCCCAAGGAGCACGAGTGGCATTACCGCGGCCTGGCAGATGCCCTCCGCGAACTCTCCGATACTTTTGCCTTCAAGGAGTTTGAGAGCCTGATCAACCAGGTCTTCGGCCCTCAGAAATAATTATTCCACCTTTACTTTTGGAAGGTCTTCCCAGAGCGTTGTGTAATGGGGAGACTGATGCTCGCGTGCGTTCTTGACCTTTCCGTCTCCCTGCACGCCAAACAGAATGGAGCCCGGGCCGAAGCTGCGGTTGATGCGGTCGATGGCGCCGGACAGGTTGGCTTCTTTCCGGGCGGTCTCTGAATCTTCAAAGAGGGAGCGCGTATAGCCTTGGGCCTGCACCAGTTTGGTAATGACTACGCCGGCTTTCTTATATCCGTAACCGGGCTTGTAGAGCCTTCTGCAGGCGTCTACGGCGGCCAGTACCAGGGTTCGGTGGTCGGCCGTGGCGTCCGGGAGCGTGACGTAAATACCGGCGCTGGTCTGCAGCTGGTCTTCCTTGAAGCGGTTGGTCATAGCAAAGACGGCCATCTCCAGGGCCAAGGAGCCCTGCTCACGGAGTTTGGTGACGGCGCTTTCGGTAAAATTGGCCACCTGCGAAGCCAGCTCCTGCGGGGCGGTAATCTCGTGTGCAAAGGAGCGGGAAACGCAGATGCTCTGCCGGGGTTCAATGAGGTCTTCAAACTCTATGCAGGGGATACCGCGGAGCTCCTGCCAGGTTCGGAAGCCCGGCAGGGCAAAGAGTTTCCGGACCGTTGTCTGGGGCAGCTGGGTATAGTCCCAGGCCGTTTTGATGCCCATAGCTGCCAGCTTGGGAAAGCTTCTTCGGCCTATTCCCCAGACATCCTGCACGGGGAATTTCCGCAGCACTTTTTCTATGTCCTCGGGGCGGTACATATAGCAGCCGCCCTTGAGTTTGGGATACTGCTTGCACAGTTTGGAGGCTATCTTGGCCAGGGTCTTGGTAGGGGCTATGCCCACCGATACCGGAATGGAGGTATACTTCCAGCAGGCCCGGGAAATCTCCTTGGCATACGCGTCAAAATCCTTGCCTTCCAGGCCATTGAGGTCCAGGAAGGCCTCGTCAATGGAATACTGTTCTACCGCCGGGGCAAACTCCCGCAGCACTTCCTGCACCCGGCGGGACATGTCTCCATACAGGGCAAAATTGGAAGAGAACACCGCCACATGGTTCTTTTCCACTATGTCGCGAATCTTGAACAGGGGAGCGCCCATAGCAATGCCCAGGGCCTTGGCTTCGTTGGAGCGGGCCACGGCACAGCCGTCGTTGTTGGACAGCACAATCACCGGTTTCCCGTTCAGTTCCGGACGGAAAACCCTTTCGCACGAGGCGAAAAAATTGTTGCAGTCGGCCAGGGCGTACACTCTCTAGGCTTTTTTGACAATCCAGGTTACCACACCCCAGATGAGGAAACTGTTCTCCGGTCCCACGGGTATGGGTTTGAACTTTTTGTTGTTGCTGTTGCAGGGGAGGAGCACCGCGTGGTCGTTCTCTATCTGCACGCGTTTGACCGTGTACTCTCCGTCAATGAAGCAGACGGCCTTGCAGTCGTTGTACGGCTCTACGGCGCGGTCTACGATGATGATATCGCCTTCGTCCATATCGGCATCTACCATAGAGACGCCGTCAATGCGGAAGAAAAAAGTGGAGGCCGAATGGCGGACCAGCAGCTTGGTGAGGTCCAGCCGCTCACGGACATCGCTGGCCGGAGAGGGAAATCCGGCCTTAACTTCGCCCATAAAGGCAAAATCCATCGACTCTGTAATGGCTTGCGGCTGCATGGCTATTCGGTCTCCTGCCTGGGCAGACGAAGAGGAAGCGCTCCGGGAAGGATCTTGAGGTGGAACTGGGAACCGGGGAGTTGTTCGCCGTCCAGGTAGATGTCAATGAGGTCCTCGCTGATAATATCCACTTCCCGGGCCTGGCGGTAGAGGACTCTCTTTCCGGCGGCGCGGCTTCCGATATGTTCACCGGAACGGTAGAGGGGAATGAGCGCAAGGAGCCTGAGGAGGCTCATGGCGCGGAAGTAGCAAACATCTATGAGACCATCATTCACTTTGGCGGAAGGGGCGCAGTTGAACTCTCCGCCCACACGACGCCCGTTGGCAAAGGTGCAGAGCACCATGGGGCCGCGTGCAATGCGTCCCCCGTCCACCAGCACTTTGATGCGGTTGTAGCGGCTGGTGAGGATGGCGTTGATGACGCCTCGCGTATAGGCTTGGTGGGCCGATTTCCCCTTGGCCACCAGTTCGTTGGCACGGGAGGCTACTTTTGAATTGAAGCCTATGTTACAGACGTTGAGGCAGTAGCTGTCGTTTACCTGGATGATGTCTATCGGAGTGACGGCGCCCGCCAGCATTTTTTTAACGCTCCGGAAGTCTCGGCCCGGGAAGTTGATGATGAAATCTTCCGTAGCACCGCCGAAGTACAGGATGGCGATGGTCTTGTTATCGCATTGCGAGGCCACCGGATCCCCGGAATTCAGGTAGCCCACCAGACCGGAGGCAACACCGTTGATGATGCCGTTTCCGCCGCAGGCTACAAAGCAGACCTCCTCTTCCGGATGCAGGTCGCAGTAAAGGCGTACATAACGCGTGGCATCGCCCTCGCCCAGGGTGGTATACACCTCGTGCGGGTGGGGGATTTCCTTCAGCTGGGCATAGAACTCCTTGTATTGCGGAGCCTTGTCGGCCCGTCCGTTTATGATATAGATGTACTTCATACTTTCAAACTCAAGATGGTGATGTCATCGCTTTGCGGGTGGTTCCCAGTGAACGATTTCACAGACTGGTAGATGTGCTTTACAACGGTTTCTTCGTCCATATCGGCCTTGAGTTGCCGGATGTCCTCTACCAGCCGGTCTTCTCCATACAGTTCCAGCTGGCTGTTCTCCGCCTCGGTGACACCGTCGGTGTAGGCCACCAGGCGGGAGCCCGGCTCCAGGACAATGGACTCGTCCTCGTAGGGGAACTGTTCCATGAGACCGGCAGCCAGATTGCTCTTCACCTCCAGGAAACGGACCTCTCCACCGGGGGAAACGATTACCGGCGGGTTGTGACCGGCGTTGCAGTAGTCCATCCGGAGCGTCTTCAGATTGATACGGCCAATGAACAGGGTGACAAACATGTCGTTGCTGTTGGAGTCTGCCACGCTGTTGTTGATACGGCTCACCGACTCGTTCAGCGGGAGGTCCAGCGTAGCCACAAAATGGAGCATGGCGCGGGTGATGGACATGACCAGCGAGGCCGGAACGCCCTTTCCGCTCACATCACCCACGGCAAAATGGAGTACGTCTCCCTTGAGGATGAAGTCGTACAGGTCACCGCCTACCTCCTTGGCGGGCTTCAAAAGGGCGTGGAGCTGAGGGGGAAAGTCTGTGCTGAGCATGCCCATCTGGATGGTGCGGGCCACGTTGAGTTCCGACTCCATGCGTTCGTTGTCGCTCTTGGTGCTCTTCAACTGTCCAATATAATCCGAGATGGAGTTCTGGAGATAGACAAAACTGTCCCTCAGGCGCAGCATCTCGTCTTTGCTGCCAATCTCCGGCAGCTTGGCTTTGAAATTGCCCATGCCCATGTTGAGGGCCGAAACGGAGAGTTCCGTGATGGGACGGGTCATCCTCCGGATGGTGCGGCGGCACAGGAAATACACGATGGCCAGTCCTATTATGCCCACAAGCAACAGGCTCAACGCTATCTCCAGCGGAGCCGCATTTGCGTTTTCATTGGTGATGATATAATGGGCCACCAGCCCTATAATAATGAAAGAGGAGAAGAAGATGATCGACACAATGCCGATAATCCTCCAACTTAATCTGCTGGTAAATGATCTGTTATTCACTTGGTTTGGTTTGGTGTAATTTGCAATTATGCAAAATTAAGAAAAATTCTATATTTTTTTTTGTAAATTGCATCCAATTACTCGTTACCTAAACTGAAAGACTGATGAAAAAAGTAGGATTATTCATAGATACCTGGTATCCCATGGTGGACGGCGTCATCAAAGTGGTGGATAATTATGCCCGCCGGCTGGTTAATTACTGTGACGTTGTGGTTTTCTGTCCTGCTACGCGCAATTATCGCAAAGCAGAAGATAATGCCCTTCCGTACGAAGTGGTCCGTTGCACTTCTCTACCTATGATTGGCAACGACTATGACATCCCTACATCTATGCTGGATCCCCGTTTTGACGCCCAGCTCATCCGGAGCGGGATTGATTTGGTCCATATCCATTCTCCCTTTTCCGTGGGCCTGGCCGGGGCCCTGTTTGCCAAGTTTCACAAGCTTCCCCTTGTGGCCACGCTGCATAGCCAGTACAAGCAGGATATCGAGCAGCAGACCTTGTTGGCCGGCAAAATCAAACCGGCGGTAGACCTGGCCCTGGGCAGTGTGATGAGCGTTTTTAACCTTTGCGATGAGTGCTGGGCCGTCAACAGTGCCATCCGTGACCTGTATATCTATGAATACGGCCTTAAGGCCCCCTGCAAGGTCCGCCTCAACGCGACGGATCACCAGCCTGTGCCGGATCCTGCAGCGGCGGCAGAGGAAGTGAACCGCACCTACGGGATTCCGTCGGACGCCACGGTCTTTCTTTTTGTGGGCCGAATCAACTTCATCAAGAATATAGATTTTACCGTACGCGCACTTGCCATGGCCAAGAAGATGGGTCTGAAAAACTTCCGGATGCTCTTTGCCGGGAAAGGACAGGATGAGGAAAAACTCTCGGCCCTGGTGGAGCAGGAGGGGCTGACGGAAGAAGTGGTGATGTGCGGTCTGGCAGACCGGCCGATGCTGGAAAAGCTTTACTCCCGTGCCAAGCTCTTCCTGTTTCCGTCCCTCTATGACGCTAATTCGCTCGTGCAGATTGAAGCCGCCTGCCAGGGGACGCCTACGGTTTTCCTGGAAGGCGCCCGCACCGCTGCCACCGTCACCCCCGGCGTCAATGGTTATATTTCGGCCGGTGGTGAGGAGAACTATGCCCGTACCATTCTGGATATCCTTTCAGATGAGGAGGGCTATTCCCGCGTGAGCGCCAGTGCCCGGGCTACCCTCTACCAGAATTGGGACGATGTGGTACGAGACGTCTATACCGATTACAACAGTCTGATGGCATAGATACAAAGATTATTACACTAATAAATTGTATCTTCGCATTCAAGATGAACTATAATGTGAGGAATATGAAAAAAACGCTGACCATGCTTTTGTGTGGACTCCTTTTGGTTGCCTGCAAAAGCCATACTGCCATTGTTGAACCCGCTAATTGCGATACAATGGCCGCTGTGAATCAAGTTTTGGAAGAGCTCAAGGGCCGTGACGTGGTCCTGTTTGTGGCCGATCCGGATGAGATTTCTCCTGCCGAAGTGCCTTTTCCCGTAGTTGTCACCGGGATGGGAAAGATGCGGATGTTCAGCGGCCTTGTCAAGTGGCACGAGACGCTGCCTAAAGAGAGCAATCCCGTTATTCTAAACATTGGTAGCGCCGGGTCAGCAAAATATCCCATCGGGACCATTGTCAACTGTACCAAGATCTTCAACGGTGGTGGCGAACTGGTGCTGGATTGCATTGAACTCCCGGGCGAAGGCGCCAGCGTCTTTTCAGGAGATTATTTTATGAGCACCCAGACCTTCAGCCCGGAGCAGGTGAAGGAGCTTTCGCAGCAGTACGACCTCTTTGACATGGAGGCCTATGCCCTGGCCCAGTTCTGCAAGATGTACGATATCCCGTTTTACTGCCTCAAAGCTGTCTCAGACAACTTGGACGGTAGCCTCAAGGACTGGCGCTCCATTCTTTCCGATATCCGCATCCAGTTTACGGAGTTATTGAATTCTTTTTGACCGTAGCGCTTTCCACCAGGTCTTGAGGGTGGACCAGCCGCCCGTGGACCACAGGGCAAGGCCAATGAGGCCCCCCTGGAGCAGCTGCGCGAGATTATCAAAGACGAGGCACGGCTCCGGACTGTTTTTGAATCTGTTTTCTCAGAAGAGGAGACCCCTACTGCTTGAGAAGGGCTATAATCTTCTCAATGAGCCAGGGGCTTTCGTAATCCTTTTGAGTGCCGTCAACCACAGCGAAGGAAAAATTAGTGGCCATGCACTCTTCGGGGGCATCGACATAATCCGTGTTCTTACCTACAACGTCCCAGAAATCGGAGGCTTCTTCGGTAGGGTACCACGTGTCCAGAGCCTCGATGGGAACCAGGACCGTTTGGCTGTAATCGAAGAAGTCGACATCTTCCCCGGCTTGGGCATAGGCTTCCTCCCAGGTGGCGGTGTAGAGGGTAAGGAGTGCGCAGTCCCGCTTCTCTCCGTTAATGGTGAAGGTGGCGTAGTTGTCCAGGTGCTCCACGTCGGGATTGGATAAAATCAATTCACGGATGCTGGGGGCAAAGTCAATGTCTTCATCCAAGATGTGGAAGCCTATGAGTTCGTACATTTTCCGGCGGAAGTCCGGGGAGTTGCGGGTGAGGCAGTGGAAAAGTTCGTGGGCGATGATACGATGGACATAGTCCGGTTCACGTTTCATGACCCTCTCGTAGAGGTATATCTCTGTCTTGTGGGTATAGGCGGCCGCTGCATCCCCCTCTTCCATCATATTGGTCTTTATGAAGACGATGTCATGATCCGGGAAGGGAAGGGAAAGCGCCCCCATAGCTGCCAGCTTGTCCTCGACGTACCCGACGGCCTCGTCGATAACTGCTTTTTCTTCCTTGGAGAAGTCCTGAATGCAGGTTTGAGCTATTGCTTTGAGTTCGTCCAACGTGGCTCCGGCTTTTCTTGCCTTCCAGTCCAGGTCATACTGCGTGAGTTTGTCATAGTACTCGGTGTTGGCGAGAATCAGTTGCTGCCCCTCCGGTATCGTGGCAAAGTGGTAGTTGATTTCTACCGGCTTGGGACCCACAGGATCCCTTTGGCACGAAAGAAAGAGGCTGGCCGAAACCAGAACAAGGAAGATGGGGAAAGACTTCATATCGAATGCTTATGTTCGTTCTTGCAAAGATAGCAAAAGAAATAGAAACACCGCCATCCCTTCACGATGAAAAGATGGCGGTTTCCATGGCCGGAATCCAATTGGGCATTATTTGTCCTGGACAAGACGGACAGGGCAGCAGTGATGCCACTTGGTCTTCCACTCAACGCTCACCTTGTGGACATAGTAGTAAGGGAAGTAAAAAGTCATCGCACCTTCTTCACTGGCGCTAGTACTGGACCAATAGCGACCTATTACATTCATTACATTAGTAGTGTTCGTCTCATAATTCGATACGTATATATAACCGGCCTGGGGCAAGATAACAATACCGGCATCCTGCATCGCAGAGAAGTTTTCCGTGGTATATGCGATGGATTGCGTGCCAGCACTCTCAAAAAGGGACGGTTTTGTACCCATGGCGGCGTTCCAATCCGTTTCCCTGAAGGTGTCGGGGAAGATGAGCAGATGGTATCCTTCACCAACCTGGGCGCCACTGATTGCGGCATATCTGTGCCAGGCCACCGTACGGGAGGGATACTGGACACCGTCGTTTAAAGAGTCGTAGCCCATCAGATAACGCCACTCTTCCGTACTGAGGGCACGCCAGGATGCGGAACCCAAATCCGAAGCAATCTCATCCAGCACTTCGGACACCCCGCTGTCTATACCCTTGAACACTATGGGCCAATCGAAATACTGCGAGCCTGCTGTCTTATTCCTTACATTTCCACCTTCTAATTTTAAAGTATACTCCCAGGAATTGCTCAGAAACTCCCATTTGCTGCCGGAATAAGTGAGGTTTCCCGGAGCAAACTGGACCTTCGTTGTGGAAGAAACGCTGAATAAGAATTCGGGGTTGAAAACAAAGCAGGCACGAACATATTTTTTGACATCCTTATAAGGATCGTGCACACTTTGACCGGCCCACGAAATATTGCCAGTGGAGGACACTTCCACTACGCTGATCCCACTCTCTGTCCCGGGTGAGGATGACCAGTAATAGTCCTTCGAAAGCAAGGCGGCGCCTCCGGCATTTACAAGGGCTGTATTCAAGCCGGTGCCGCTTGTCTGGCTACCTCCATTGGCTTCGAATACCTGATTCCACTCTTCCCGGCTGGGCAGCCTCCAAGTGTAGCCCTTCATGGCCGGTGAGTGGGCAGAGACTCCACTCTGTCCGTTGACGTCATTCCAGGTCATCCCACTTCCGACGTTGTCGTCGGCCAGGGCGATGACCAGGCCGGACTTGCCGTTCCTGGAAGCCACCATACCCACAGCAGTCACGCCCTGGGGCAGGTCGTCTTTGTCTTTCGCGGCATAGGCCAGGCCATCGGAACCTACCACATCGCCAACAACAGAGGAAGAAATCGCGTGGCTCGTGGCGTGTCCCGTCATCTTCAGCACCGACCGGTAGAAATAGCCGGCGGTAAAACTGATGCCGGAGTACGCGGCTTCATAGGTCCTGCTGTCGCTGCTCAAGGCCGAGAAACTCACCGCCTGGGAGGAGATGGCGGGCAGGGCGGCGTAGAGCGTGCTCGTTGCCGATGCCGGGGTGATGACATAGTTCTGCGCCCCGATGGTGATGGTAAGGGGCTTCACGTTGACGGTGGCCGATCCGTCTGTGTTTTTGGCAGTGAAATTGAAGATGGCAAACTGGGGCACAGGCTGGGTGCTGACATCCAGGCCGGGTGTGGAAGTGTTGAGGGTGCCATCGCCTACGCGAACGTCCAGGTTGGCATTGAGGGTGCCGTCCTGGGCGGAGAGGAGCTCAGCGGCATCCTTTACGCCGGTATGGTCCTTCCGGGCGGCAGAGGCCGGATAGACCAGCGTGCAGGGGGTCCTGTCGGGAGTGCCGGCTACAACAGTAAAACTGATGGTGGCAACGCCGCTCTCGCCGTCCACGGCATCCACATTGGCCTGGGCCACATGCTTTGTCTCGCTTACCTCATAGAGGATGGCAATCTTCTCATCCTTTGCCCAGGTGGCGGTGATTATATTGTCTCCGTTGTCGGCCACGGCTTTTGTAGGCGCAGTCTTTGCGGCCAGCGTGGCGGTTATGGTGATGCCTTCCGCCTTTTCTTCAGGCTGAAAATCCGTTTCGGCTTTGTTGCAGCCGGCGAGTGCCAGCAGCACGGCGAACATTCCAATTACTTTTCTCATCGCAATGTCCTCCTAAAGTGTAATAGATTCAAACGGATCTGTGCCTTCTATATAGTCAGCAGGATCTGTGAGGCTTTGGCAGATAACACCCTCCTGCTTCATCTCCACAACCGTGATTATGGGTGTCTCGTAACTTATTATATCCTTTTTCATAGTTTTATTATTGCATAATTAAAACCAAAACTTGCCTCAGCCTCAATTTTCAACCCAGGGGCCGACCAGGCGGACGGAGAAGCCGGAACTTCTGGAATAATCAGGAAAATATATTCTATAGTAATAGTTCTCGTAGTCATCCTTGTATTTTCCAAAATCCATACAATAAGCAAATTTTTCAGCGCTTCCTTGCGAGGATGTCCAATAATTACCCTCAGGATAATTTAACCCGACAAGAGTGACTTCTTTTCCTTCGCGGTAGCCTGCAGCGGGGAGGAATACGGCTCCGGCAGCTTCCATTTTGCCCCAGTCACCCCAGTGGAGTATGACTCCGGGTGAGTTTTCCTCGTTAATATCATTCCAGGTGATGGTAGTATGCTCAAGAGTGGGAAGGATGAAATGGTCGGGGAAAAGGACGATGCCTTTTATACTGTCTTCGGCTTTTCCTAACTGCACTCTGATGTAGCGGGCATTGTCTTCGCCGGCAATTTGATTTCCGGAAAGACGCCGGTTGAGAATGTAATTAAACTCACTCTCACTTGGTGTGCGCCATTGTTTGTTACCACCGCCATTTATAATATTCGACCATCCCCAGTCGAAGAAGGGACCTGAGTAATTATCGTCATCATCGCTATCATTGATGCCGAAAAAGCAATAAAGTGCACTCCAGCCGAAAAGGTCTATTTTGTCACCATTCTCAGGACTATTTGGCCTGACGTTGGCTTGGAAATTCTGAATGTACTCGTGCTGATATTCAGCGAACATCCATTTCCAGTAGGAGTTGGTCTTGTCCCACTGTGCCTGCAGGTTGCCCTGTGAGAAATATACCAGGTCGTGGCTGTCGTTGATGCTGAAGAGTCCGGAAAGGGCACCCGGCACCTGCGGAGCGGTCACGGTGATGGGTGTAAGCGTATTGGCTGCAAGGGTGGGATTGCCGGTGACGGTCTTCTTGTAGAGCGCACACGTCTTGGCGGCATAGATGTCGATATTGCCGGAGGAGATGGGTCTCAGGACTACCCAGATATTGTCGAGCGACGAGGGATTTATGAAATACACGTCGGAGCCGTTCTTGATGGTCAGTCTGGTGAGCTGGCTGGTGATGTCGGTGCTCTCGCCGTCCTTGATGGTGAACTTGCAGATGGCCAGCAGGTTAGCCAGCGTACCGGAAGGGAGTTCCGTACCAGCCAAAGTACCTTCAAACTTCGCATAGTCGAAGTTGCTGGCAATTTTACCGAGCGTACCATCCTGCTCGCTATAGAGCGGATCGTAATTCTCGTTACCATTATCCCAGACCATTGAGGAAGGATAGTAATACCTCACGGAGCCGTCGGCCTTTGGATTGGTCAGCGTCACCGTGATTTTGGCTGATTTGCCTCCGTCCGTGATGTCTCCCGTTGCAAGGGTTGCCTCAGCCTTCGTAAAAAAACCTTCATTATTCTGGTAGATCACGGCAATCTTGTCTCCAGCTTCGAATGTCTTTACGCCATGCTCAGTCAGGGCACGGGTAGGTTCTTCTCCTTCCATACTGATGGTGGTGGTCCGGATCACTACGTTTCCGGAGGGGGTCTCTGGCTTAAGATCGGGCAGGCTCTCTTGTGAACAGCCCATAATCATAGCTCCAGCTAATACGATGGAGGCCATGCACAGATATTTCATAGTCTTTGTCATCTTGCGATTAGTTTAGCGGAGTTATTACCAGGACAGCCCGGGCTGTTCAATGTAGTCCTGTGCGCCGGTGCTTTCAATATCAGAACTCCCCAAAAGGATACTGTTTTGGCTTTGGATCACGACGACAGATGCCGTAGGGGCCTCATAAAGATCCATTTCACTCATCATGACATTCTGTTTTTTTGGTGTTATAATTTGTTTTCAGGTAATAAAATTGATCAAATTTATGTCAATCCGGGCCGAAAAACAATGAAGGAAAATATTTATTGACGCAGAGTCATTAAAACACCAGAAATATTTACGCAGAGTCGATTTATTTGCGTTTTGAAACATCGGACTGAAACACCGGCGCGCTCCTGCGGATGAATTTTTCTGCGCGGTCGTGCAGTTCCGCGATGCGGCGGATAGCCAGCAGGCACAAAACCAGGAGGGCGGGGAAGAAGGAGGCGGCCAGGATACCGCTCTGGATGTCGTCTCCACCGGACCGGGTGACCAGTCCCACCAGGGAGGGGCCAAAGGTGCCGCCGGCATCACCGGCCAGGGCCAGCAGGGCGAACAGAGCCGTTCCGCCACCGGGCATACGGGCCGATGTAAGGCTGATGGAACCGGGCCACATAATGCCCACGGCCAAACCGCTGACCATACAGCCTGCCAGGCTGACCATAGGAATCCGGGCCAGGGAAGCCGTCAGATAGGCGGCAAAAGTGAGGATACCTGCGCCCGTCATATAGGCCGATAAATCCAGGTTCTGGCCTTTCTTTCCATACCAGAGCCGTCCCAGACCCATACATAAAGCAAAGCCGCAGGGACCCGCCAGGTCTCCGATGGCCTTGTCCACGCCCAGGGAAGCCTCGGCAAAGGCCGATGTCCACTGCGCCATGGTGCTTTCGGACGCACCGGCTGCAATCATCAGCAGCAGGAAGAGCCAGAAAGTCTTATTGCGGAGCAACTGTCCCATAGTCATTCCCTCGGAATCGGCCACGATGGGCTCGATGGGGCAGGTGGCGAAATTGAGGATGTTATAGAGCGGAATCAAGGCCCACAGGCAGGCCAGGATGCGCCAGTTGTCCAGTCCGAACACCGTAAAGAACAGCGTGGAGCCCAGGATTACACCTACGGCGCCCCAGCAGTAGAAGGAATGGAGCAGGCTCATCATTCCCTCCTTATTGGGGAAAGGGCAGGCCTCGATGATGGGGCTGCAGAGCACTTCAATGAGGCCGCTGCCCACGGCATAGACCGTGACGCAGAGAAGGATGCCCACCAGCGGATTGTGGAAAAGGCCGGGCACGAAGGCCAGGCCGGCCAGTCCCAGGGCCGATGTTACCTCCGATACGATGATGCTCTTGCGGTAGTCTATGTTCTTGAACTTGGCGCAAAGGAAGTCCGTGATCAGCTGAACCACATAGAAAACGGCCGGAATGAGGGCCAGGCTGGCTATAGGGATTTGGTACTCCCGGTGAAAAGCCATGAACAGGAGCGGCGTAAAATTGGCCACGATGGCCTGGGTTACAAAACCCAGGTAACACGCTATTTTGGTTTTTCCGTAGTCCTTCATTCTCT
>JAEEGJ010006069.1_pt1 | contig 36839 bp, 28 predicted proteins | sample 8958761 | NCBI WGS metagenome assembly JAEEGJ01 (sample SAMN16246546, study PRJNA631951) | gut metagenome | biome: gut microbiome; feature: rumen; material: RS-attached | host: Bos | place: Iran: Karaj | collected 2018-10
CGCTCTCCATCATAGTGTGGAAACGGCATAAATCATACTTTATTGGTTGAAATATTGAATTTTCAAGGTACGAATCCCATTTTAGGTATGGGAAGTCTTAGTTAATTACTGATTGGTTTCGGGTCCGAGATCCTTTACATTTTCCGGAAGTACGTACAGATAACGTACGTACATGCCCCAGTCAGGTATAAGCTCTGCGATTATTACGCCCGTAAGCTCGATAACATTATCATCACCGGGATAAACCGTATTCTCATCGGCGTCAACCACCTTCCATGTTAATCCCATCTTAACGCCGCTGTCACCTACACGGAGCATTACGCTGTTGACGGACTTATCCATCATACCGGCGCTCATGATACCCGTAATGTGGATGACCTTGTTATCATACTCACCGTTCTGTGCCTTCTGCATGAAGTCGGACATCTTGTCTCCGTCGGTAAACTCAAAATTAACATCTACGTTTTTATAATCAACCGTATGGGGATCCACTGCAGGAGCCACCTCCTTGTTCATCTCGTCTTCGATTGCACTTATAATATCATCAAGTTCATTGCCATCACCGTCGGACTGTTTATCTTCTTTTACATTTTCTTCCTTTTCTTCGTTCTTGTCCTTTACATTCTTTTCCTCAGTATTTTTCTCAGTCTTTTCGGTAGGCACAGCATCCTTGTTATCCTCTTCCTTATCCTTTCCCGAACAAGCTGCAAGCGACACGATTAAAGCTATACATAAAACAACAGTTATCAGTTTTTTCATTTTCAGATAATCTCCTTATAAATTTTTCTACAAAAAATCCATTTGTCATTCCGGACGTTTTTCAATATGTCATTTCAAGCAAAGCGTCTTACAATCCTCACATCGAACAATATCCTTCATACAAGACCTTCATAACAACTCTATCTGGCACATTTTCATGGTAACAAGAGCGGCATTATGGCTCTCCGCAGTTACTCCCGCACAGCATGCCGGATCTACTGCAATCCTTTTCTCGGGGAACAAAGCCTTTAATATAAGCGCATTTGAAACAACACAAATATCTGTACAAAGTCCGATCAGCTCTATCTCATCCATGTCCTCAAGATCGTACTCATTCCACTTTGTGAAACCAAAGCTTGGCTTTTCAATAACGGTACCCTCACTTACAAGAATATCCTCCGGTATCTTCCAGCCATCGCTTCCTTTTATGCAGTGAACAACCGGCAAATGCTTTCCCTCATTCGTATCCATATAGTTTTCACTGTGAGTATCCATTGTGAAAATGATCTTGTAACCGTTTTTGCGATACTCTTCTATTTTTCTTATTACATTTGGTACTATCGCAACCGCTTCCTTGGTTCCAAGGCTTCCGTCAATGAAATCCTTCTGCATGTCAACAACTATAAGTGCCTTTTTCAAGAAAATCACCTCCGTTTTTTTACTAAAAACTATCTGTTGGCCAGTTCCTCAACGATATCCTCCCAGTCCACATTGCACTCGACCATGAGCACTGTCATATGGTAAAGAAAATCGGCTATCTCGTATTTTACTTCCTCTTTGTTGGGATTCTTTGCCGCGATGACTATCTCGGTAGCTTCCTCGCCGCACTTCTTGAGTATCTTGTCGATTCCCTTGTCAAAAAGATAATTTGTATAGGAACCTTCCTTGGGATTTGCCTTTCTGTCACATACAACATCATAAAGGTTCTTTAATACCGCATAAACATTCTTTTCCTCATATTCATGCTTAAGCATCTCATTAAAGAAGCAGGAACGGTTTCCTGTATGACATGCGGCTCCTATCTGATTAACCTTTGCAAGCAGAGTATCCTGATCACAGTCAGCGATAAGCTCCTTTACATACTGATAATGCCCCGAAGTCTCGCCCTTCTTCCAAAGCTCCTTACGCGATCTTGAAAAATATGTCATGATACCGGTTTCAACGGTCTTATTGAAAGCTTCCTCGTTCATATAAGCAAGCATAAGGACTTCATTGTTCCTGTAGTCCTGAACTATTACCGGTACCATACCGTCACTGTTCTTCTTAAGGTCTGCAAACTTAAGCTTACTGTCAAAGGTATTAACCTCAACGCCCTCATCCTTAAGATTCCTTTTAACTTTCATGATACCGCTTCCTGCGGCAATGCTTTCTCCGTCGGTAAACAGAGTCTCGGAAGGAAGTGCCTTTGCTGCATAATAATTTGTCGCAACTCCCGCAACATTATCCAGACTGATAAGTGACATGATATCGTTCCTGATCAGGCTGTCCCTGATAATAACCGGAACCTTCATATCCGTTATGGTCTTCTTAAGCTTTTCCGACAGCTCGACATGCTTAAAAAGCAGTGCTCCGTAATACTCGGAATCAAGCAGATCCTTATCGTCAAAGAAATCCGTTCCGGTAGAAGGACACATATCAACCTCAATGATGATCGCGTCACGTCCGAAACGCTCACAGCCCTGCTTAACAAGATCGGTTCCCTTTACATCCCTGTATTGGAGCACAACGCTCTTTGCACCTGTATAAAAGGCTTTCTTTATATCCTCGAAACGCTTTACCCTGGTTCCTATCATAACAGGGATATCAACACGCCTTACAACTTCCTTTACCAGCGCGAGAAGACCCTCTCTTTCTTCTTCGGATTCCGTCGCACTGTAAATGAACAGCTCGTCTGCCCCGAAATTCTCATATTCCCTTGAACTTGCAACACAGTTCTCAAAAGTTTCGTTTTCACAGTTAATGTAAGTGATTATCCTCTTCATAGTCTCCCCTCGATCTCAATTTTTTATCAATATCAATTTATGGCATTACATATTTAAAGTAGAATACTTAGAAAGTACTCTTGCAAGATCTATTTTTCCTTCATATATAGCCTTACCGGTAATGACTCCTTCAACACCCTTTTCGGCAATCCTGTCGATATCGTCTTCGGAACCGATGCCGCCTGATGCGATGATGTCAAGTCCCGTCTCTTTTACAAGCCTTGTCGTATAGTCGTAATCGGGTCCCGTCAGCATGCCGTCTCTAGAGATATCCGTATATACGACCGTTCTTAAGCCATAATCCTTAAACTTTAGAGCCAACTCTATTATATCAAGATCGCTTTCCCTTTCCCAGCCTGCAACCGCGGCCTTTCCGTTTCTTCCGTCAAGTCCCGCAACTATGCATTTTGAACCGAACCGGTCAATGGCAAGCTTTACAAACTTAGGCTCCTTAACCGCCTTTGTTCCGATGATGACACGTGTCACGCCCGCATTGAGCTTTGCCTCTATGTTTTCAAGCGACCTTATCCCGCCGCCTGTCTGTACCGGCAGTCCTGTTTCGTTTGCAATCCTTGAGATCACTTCGGCGTTAACACTGTAGCCTTCAAGCGCCCCGTCAAGATCCACAACATGTATGTACTCGGCGCCCTTTTCTTTAAAACCCAGTGCAACTTTCACAGGATCGTCATTATAAACTGTCATGTCGGCAAAAACTCCCTGGCGGAGCCTCACGCATTTGCCGCCTCTTATATCAATTGCAGGATATATCCTCATTCCGTTATCTCCTTATAAAATTATGTATGATAGTATATCACATTTCATCCTGACATAGCAAGAGAAAATATTTTTCGAATATTCACGTGTCTTGACACCCTCAGAAGGTATATGCTATTATGAAACAAGTTGTTATGTTTGTCATATACAGCAATTAAATACAGTACTTTAATACTGCATTTAGATTCAATAAAGAAAATTTCATCCTCCCGAAAGGAAATCCGTATGAAAACAGCCGCGATAATAGCTGAATACAACCCGTTCCATAACGGACACGAGTACATGATCGGCAAAATAAGGGAACTTACAGGTGCCGATGTTGTTATCGTGCTCATGAGCGGTGATTTCGTACAGCGCGGGGCTCCGGCCGTTTGTGACAAGAACCTGCGCACAAAAATGGCTCTCATGTGCGGTGCTGACATTGTATTTGAGCTGCCTTCCATATATGCCCTCGGCAGTGCCGAAATGTTTGCAAACGGGGCTGTAAATCTGATCTGTTCTTTGCAGAATGTCGACTACCTCTGTTTCGGAAGCGAATGCGGAGATATCGAAGCCTTAAAAAGTCACGCCAAACTTATGGAAGAATACATAGGCACTCCTGGGTTTAAGGAAGAACTCTCCGAAAAGATAAAGAACGGCATGTCCTATCCGGCTGCTTTTAACAAGATAACAGGCAAGCTCTCCCCCGAAGGCGCAAAGCTTCTTGAGTCGCCTAACAATCTCCTCGGGATAGAATACATCAGGGCTCTGCTCAGAGCCAATAAATCCGGTAAATACTCTTTAGTTCCCGAACCCGTTACAGTAAAACGAACAGGTGATGAGCATTTCGAGACCGACATTTCAGCCATGCCCTCGGCCACGGCCGTAAGGAAGGCATTAAAAGCTGGATTCTCAGATATCGTACACTCCGTCCCCACTCCTGTATACAGGCTTATTTCCGAAAACTATAACCGTTTGCTTCCCATAGATGAAGACGACTTTAACGACATGCTCTTTATAAAGCTTAACAGCATGTCAGATGAGGAACTGTCCGCTATCCCCGGTATAAACCCCGATCTCTTAAGGAAGATCATGAGCTTTAAGGGGCAGCAGGTAAATATTTCCGATCTCATCTTAAAAGCAAAAAGCAAATGCTTCACATACACTTCCATCAGCAGGGCTCTGTTCAGGATACTACTTGAGCCTTATTATTCCGATGCCTATAAAAGGATTAAAGCAGATTCCGGCAGTGTTAACACGAATAAAACAGATGTCTGCAACGAAAACACGAATGGAGACACAGAACCTAAAATCCCGTATCTAAGGCTTTTGGGCTTTAAAAAGGATGCTTCTGCATATCTTAGGAACTTAAGATACTCCGAAACCTGCAATATAATAACAAAGCCTGCTGACGGAAACCTTTCGGATCCGTTATACAAACTCGACATCCATGCCGCAAATATTTACTCTCAGATTGTAGCAAATAAATACAGGACCGGTTTTACATCCGAGCTGAAAACCGGTCCCGTTATGGTGTAATATTATAAGCTTCCTTTGGTTGAAAGTGTTCCGATTACTCTCGGATCAACCGTCTTTGCTTCATCCACAGCCTTTGCGAACGCTTTAAAAGCCGCTTCGGCTATATGATGGTTATTGGTACCGTCAAGCTGTTTGAGATGCAGATTCATCCCTGCGGAATACGAAATTGCATAGAAGAACTCGCGTATAAGTTCACTGTCAAGCTCACCGATCCTCGGCATGGTAAAGTTTAACTGATAGTTAAAGTACGGCCTTCCGCAGAAATCTATCGCAGCCATCACCAGAGTCTCATCCATCGGGAGTATGCTGCTTCCGTATCTCTTTATACCAGCCTTGTCACCCAAAGCCTGTTTTATAGCCTCTCCGAGCACAATTCCGGTATCCTCAACAGAATGATGACCGTCAACATATAGATCTCCTTTTACTTTTACATCAAGATCTATAAAGCTGTGCTTTGCAAAGCTGTTTAACATATGATTAAAGAAACCGATGCCTGTATCGATATCGGCTTTCCCCGTCCCGTCAAGGTTCAGGCTGATGCTGATATCCGTCTCTTTTGTCTTTCTGTTTATCTGTGCAGTTCTCATATATTTCTCCATAATAATATATTGTCATCCCACATATTGTCATCCTGAGCGTTAGCGAAGGATCTTAAGATTCTTCACTTCGTTCAGAATGACACTATGATTTTTTATCATCTCACACATTGTCATCCTGAGCGTCAGCGAAGGATCTTATTCCCTACGTCTAAAAGATTCTTCGCTTCGCTCAGAATGACATAAATTTAAAGTTATTCAAACCTTACAGCGATAGAATTTGCATGAGCAGTAAGTCCTTCTGCCTTAGCAAACCTCTCGATATCCTCATGTATCGGTAGAAGAGCCTCTCTCGAATAGCAAATGACGCTTGATTTCTTGATAAAATCGTCAACCGAAAGTGCCGAGAAGAACCTTGCCGTTCCGTTAGTGGGAAGGATGTGGTTCGGCCCTGCGAAATAATCGCCCAAAGGCTCGCTGGAATAAGGTCCGAGGAATATTGCGCCTGCGTTCTTTATCTTTGAAAGTGTAACAAAAGGATCCGAGGTAAGTACTTCAAGGTGCTCCGAAGCTATCTCGTTTACAGCCTCTATAGCCTCGTCCATACTGTCGGCGACAAGTATAAAGCCATAATTCTCAAGTGATTTTTCAATGATATTCTTTCTTGAAAGCACTTCCGTAAACGCCTTAACCTCATCGGATACCTTCTCAGCCAGTTCCATGCTGGTCGTGATAAGTATTGCCGAAGCCAGTTCGTCATGTTCTGCCTGGCTTAAGAGGTCTGCGGCGATATATCTCGGATTTGCCGTTTCATCAGCAAGAACAAGTATCTCGCTGGGACCCGCGATGGAGTCGATTCCAACATTTCCGTAAACTCTCTTCTTTGCAAGAGCCACATAAATGTTACCCGGTCCAACTATCTTATCTACTTTCGGGATGGACTCGGTTCCGTAAGCCATAGCTGCTATAGCCTGGGCTCCGCCTGCCTTAAACACCCTGTCTGCTCCTGCTTCCTTTGCGGCTACCAGAATAGCATTGTTAACCTTGCCTTCTTTTGAAGGAGGCGTACACATGTTTATGCTCTTTACTCCGGCAACCTTGGCGGGTATTATATTCATAAGAACGGAGGAAGCAAGTGCTGCCTTTCCGCCGGGTACATAAACGCCGACCTTTTCTATCGCAGTCACCTTCTGGCCTAAGAAAATACCGTTATCCTGTGTATCAAACCAGCTTCTCTGCTTCTGTTTCTCATGATATGTCTTAACGTTTGATGCCGATTTCCTTATTGTTTCAAGGAGTGCCGGATCTATCGTCTCATAAGCCTCTTTGAATTCTTCTTCTGTAACCTCTATGTTTTCAGCTGTTATATCACATTTATCAAACTGGCTTGTATAGTCAAACAAAGCCCTGTCCTTACCTGCCCTGATGTTTTCGATGATCTGAGCTACTGTGTTCTCATACTCTGTATACTGTGAAGGGCTTCTTTTTAATAATTTAACCAAAAGATCCTTCTTTGATTCTGCGTCAAGCTTAACTATCTTCATATATCTTTCCTTTCCGGTCTTATCTTAAACCTGTAAATCCAAAATCATCTGTTGTTTCAGTATATCATTCATGCCTCTTTTGCTTCTACGATTGCTCTCATATCATTTATAAGCTGTGAAACTCTTTCCTGTTCCATCTTCATGCTAACCTTGTTCACAACTACTCTCGCCGAAAGAGGCATTATCTCCTCTAAGACTGCAAGTCCGTTTTCCCTTAAGGTAGATCCGGTCTCAACTATATCGACTATAACTTCTGAAAGCCCTACGATCGGTGCAAGCTCTACCGAGCCGTTCAGCTTAATAATGTCCGCGGTCTGGTGCTTCTTGTTGAGGAAATATTCCTTGGCTATCTTCGGATACTTGGTAGCAACTCTTATCGGTGAACCGTTATTTAAGAGCTCAGTAGCACTCTGAGGCCCCGCAACGCACATCCTGCATTTCCCGAGCTTCAGGTCAAGTACCTCATAGAGGCTTCTGCCCTCCTCAACAATGGTATCCTTGCCTACGATACCGATATCTGCCGCACCGTACTCAACGTAAGTCGGAACATCTGTTGCTTTTGCAAGGAAAAATCTGAACCCGTGTTCCTTATCCTCAAATATCAGCTTTCTCGAATCGGGATCGTCCATCTCGTCACAATGTATCCCGAGCTGATTTAATATTTTCATTGACTGTTTAGCCAAACGCCCCTTTGCAAGGGCTATAGTAATAAATCTCATACGATCACCTTCCCTAGTCCGCCAATATCCTGCAGGGCTGTCCTGCTTTTCTCAGTTCAACAGCCTTCTTTATTGCATTTACGGCGTCATTCTCCGTCTTTATGTCTTTTATGTCCTTCAATTTTTCGGGTATAAGTCCCTGCCTTGAAAGCGCTATCTGAAGCTTGTCGACTATTATCGCCATACCTACTGCCGCAGCTTCTTTACCAAACTGACCTACCAGACTGTCATATCTTCCGCCGGATGCCACAGGCTCGCCTATGTCATAGGTGAATACGTTAAAAATTATACCTGTATAATATCTGTATTTATTTAACATTCCGAGGTCATAACCGATATACTTCTCATAGCCGTAAGCTTTCATCAGTTCCCTTAATTCCTTTAAATGCTCAATAGCTGCCAGCGCATCCTTGTTCGTTGTAACCTTGCCGATGCTGTCCAGGCTTTCCGCTCCGCCGAACATCTTCGGAAGTGTGGCAAATACCTGCTTTAATTCATCGCTTACGTTTTCTTCCTTTAACAGATCTTCTATACCGAAAGTGTTTTTGTCGATGATAAAATGCCTGAGCTGATGAATCTTATCTTCGTCAAGTCCCGCTTCAGCAACAAGAGCTTTGAAAAATCTTATATCTCCTACATCAAGTCTAAACTCCTCAAGACCGGCTGCGAGCAGACAGTCTATTGTTACCGCAAGCATCTCTGCATCCGCAATGACCGAAGGATCGTTTATAAGCTCACAACCGAGCTGTGTTACTTCCTTCTGTTTTCCCTGGTACTCGGAGTTGTTAACAAATGTATGTCCGCAGTAGCAGAGACGTATAGCTCCGGTTTCGTTCTTAAAGTATTTCGATGCACATCTTGCTATAGAAGGTGTCATATCGGGACGAAGTACAAGCGTATTGCCGTCGCGGTCGAAGAACTTGTACATGTTCTTAGCCTTAACCGTACCTCTTTCCTCGCTGAATATGTCGAAATATTCGAAGGTCGGAGTCTCTATATCCTCAAAGCCGTAAAGATGCATCCTGTCCCTCAGCTTATTCTGCAGGTCGATTTTTACCGCACACTCACCGTTATATATGTCCCTTACACCTTCGGGAGTCGTAAATAATCTGTTTGTCATTATTGTATCCTTTCTGCTGTACTTTTTACTTTAGCACGTTAATGTGCTACCATATTATCAAATTAGCAAAATGAATTATGCTATTATAAACACAAAAATTACCGTTTGTCAACAACTTTTTTCAATCAGAGAACCGTTCCTCTGATTGATTTTTCCATTTACTCAAACAAATCATCCAGCGTCAGGACCCTTGAAACATGGTCGGTATGTGCAGTTCCGGATACACCTGAAGCACTTATCAAAACAAGTTTTAAGGCCTTTTTGTTTCTGGTTTCCTGCCTAAATCTTTCCATCTTGTTTAAAAGGTTTATTTCATAATCTGCACTAATAGAAAACGGAGTATCTGTATATTTAGCTTCACATATATTTGTTATACCATCATCACGGTCAATAACTAAATCAATCTGAGCTCCATCTTTCTTTGTTTCACTTACCCAAGGGTACTCTGTAGTATGAACTCCCGATATTCCCAGTGCCTTCTTTATCTGACTTATATGATACATGCATAATATCTCAAACGAATGACCTCTCCAGTTCATATACCTGCCCATATCTTTTTTATAGTCATTAAAATCCTTATAGATTTCCCTATTATCCCCTGACAGGAATTTGTAATGGAATAGTAAAAATGGATCTATAAGTTGAATCTTTAACGGATGTCCGCTCATATAAGGATCTTTATATTCATGTACATATCCACACCTGGTTAACTCCTCTATCGCCCTTACGTATGTTCCCGTAGGAATCTCCAAAGCTTCCTGACACGAAGTCTTTAGTGTACCATATTGGAAATCTGAAAGATACTCCATTATCCTATTGTATACCGGAGATTTTTTTAATGTTGCTTCCAAAAGCTTCTTAGATTCATCCTTTAGGATTGCATGTTCTTCAAAACAAAGCTTTTTTATATTCCAAGTCAGGCTTTCATTGGGATTCATAAGGCTGTAAAAATATGGTAAACCTCCAAATATCATCTGACAGTCAACAATCTGTTTCCTGGACCATCCAAAATCAAGATCATTGAACATCATCTCAGTTTCTCGCAAAGAGAACGGTTTTAAGAACAACTGGCATGTTACCCTGTTATATAAACTACCGGTGTTCGATATAATGTTTTTTATAATCCATGACGTAGCACTACCGCAGATTATAAACATATAGTCACGGCTCACAGTACCACATCTGTTCCAAAACTCTTCAAATGCTACTAGAAAATCAGATTTTGCCGTAGCTAACCATGGAAATTCATCAAAAAACACTATTATTTTGCCATGAGCAGATCTTCTAATTGTTTCTTTTTTTAAAACTTTTTCCAATCTAGAAAAAGCCTCAAACCAATCCTTAGGAATTTTACGCTCATCGTCTCCACAATCCTTAAGTCTTTGACCAAACGCTTTAAGCTGAGTACGTGTATTTCCGGTTTCAACTCCTGTCGCCCTAAAAGCGAAATAATCTGTAAATGTCTGTTCTACCAAATATGTCTTTCCTACACGTCTTCGCCCATAAACACAAACAAGTTCCGATTTATTTGACTTTTCACATCTTTCTAACTCATATATTTCTTCTCTGCGCCCAATAATTTTCAATCTACCACCTCCGCATCTTATTTCAGTCGGGGCTTGAACCCCGCCTGAAACGAAGATTTCCCCCCACCTTCGCTACGCTAAGAGGTGGGGGATATCTTCTGTTTTGTTATATACTTTCACATATAGAATATCACAAATTCCAAATATATGCAACTTTTTTCTTATAATTGGAGTTTTAAGCTGATTTCGTCGCGATAATTCCAATTATCTCGAACTTTTTTCATATATGCATTTTTAATAATTTTATTTCGATAGAAAAACTCCAATTATCCCTAATATACCCGATAACTGGAGTCTGCACTATATTAACATCTTTTATTTTCTTTATTCCTAAGATTATCGAAAAACTCTTTATACCTGTCATTATGAGTTTTTATTGCTAGATCGGAATCGACATATTCCAATAGTCCTGCCGTGTCAACCCACTTGTACTCTGTGGTTTCACCTTCCTGAAGCACGATGGAATCCTTGTCGCAGTCAGTCACTACCAGATAAGAATAATACATACTGTGGTTTTTATCCCTAAATACATGACTTATAAATTGAAAATCCTTATCTTCCGCCATTATACCGGTTTCTTCAAACAGTTCTCTTTTTGCGCACTCTATCGGTGATTCACCTGTCAAAGCCGAGCCTCCTGCGCTTGCTTCCCAATACCCCGGATATACATCCTTTCCCGGATGACGTTTTGTCAAGAGATAAGTCCCATCTACGTGCTGAACCAGAATATCGCAGAGCATATGATACAGCCCGTCTGGTATAACCTTCACATTTCCCGGAAGTCTCTCCCAAGTTTTTCCTGTCTTATTGTCATTTCTGTCATATAAATCCCATATTTCCATCTGATTTATCCCTTCTGTTAATAAAAAAAGTTTCTTTGCTTCACTCAGAATGACACTTGCTTACGTCATTTGAATCATTCATTCGATTGACAGAATAACATATATCTCAAACATATGCAACTTTTTTATTTTCGATCATATATCTTCATTACAACCGAAAATGTGTTTTCTACGCTTTGCAGATTGTTAATATATGCTTTGTGATTCATCAGGCAACTGTAAAAATCCTCTATGCATGCTTTGTGGCCGCTGCCCCAGTAACCTTTGCCTATACCGCTTTGTTCTTCGCATCTGATAATCTCGCATTGTGCCGCATCGTTCCATATGAAGACATCCGGCCCGTTTAACATTATCCTGCCTTTATCTCCCTGTATTTCAAGGATGACGGGAGCATCATCCGAATACCCGTTTGAAGCATAAAAGCACGCTCTCTTACCATCGGGGAATGACATCCAGGCTTCAACCGTATCCTCAACCTCAATCTCACGCAGATGATGACAATGTACCGAGCCTTTAACCTCTTCCGGCTCACCGAGATATCTTAAGAGCAGATCAAGCGTATGTATCGACTGATTTATCAATGCCCCGCCACCTTCGGTGGAAAGATAACCCTTCCAGTCACTGCTCAAATAATAATCTTCATCCCGCCGCCATGTAACAAAAGCTCTGCCGCCTATAGCCCATGCGTGAACCTTTACTATATTACCGCATCCGATGATACCGACCTTCATAACTGTCACCCCAGAATTTTTTTCAATGAATCGTATGCCAGCGAAAATGCTTCAAAGCCCGTAAGCTTCTTTTGTTCATTTATCACTGTTTTATTGCCGCCCTTCTCCAGCTCAGCAAGTCCCGAGAAATCAAAGAGATGTGGCTCCAAAGAAAGGAAACCGTCAAATCCGTTTGTAAACAGGTCATCAAGTATTTCCTTTACATTTCCGTCGCCGTAGCCTACAGGAACCACCTTGCCGCTTCCCCTTAAAGCATCCTTGATATGTATATATGCGATATAATCCTTCATCAATCTATAAGCTTCAAGCGTATCCTGATCGGCCTGAACAAAATTTGCAAAATCAAATATTGCCTTAAAACATTCACATCCGAATTCATCCATCAACTCTCTACATTCGGGTGCTTTCTCGCCATATATCCCTTTCTCATTTTCATGAAGTAAGATTACATCATTTCCTCTTGCATAATCAACAAACCTTCCTATCCTGTCAAAGACTTCGTTTCTATACTTTGCTCTGCTTTCCACACTGTCCCCGGGGATATAAAAACTGAACATCCTGATATTTTTCGTGTTCATCATATGTGCTATCTCCACAGCACGCTTAAACTCCTCAAAGTGCTTATCAAAGCTGTCGGTAATACCGATCTTTCCCAAAGGCGTACCAAGTTCCGACAAAGAAATGCCGGCATCATTCAATTTGCGCTTTATCTCATTAACCTTGGCATTATCATGATATATCAGGTTATTTCCATCCACACCACGCATCTCAACAAATTTTATGTTTAACTTTTTCAGGCTCGAAATCTGGACATCAAGCTGTCCGTCTATCTCATCCGCGAATCCCGTTATCTTATATTCTCTGTTCATCAGTATGTTCCCTCCGTGTTGAAAACTTTTCCGCTGCCAACCTTTTTCTTTGACGTTTTCCTGCGCTTATTCAGCTCCTCAAGGAAAAGATCCTCATCAAACGGTATTTCTATAGTTTTGTCAAGCCACGACGATAAAAACATCGCATTGGAAAGGATAAGTCCGTTTATTCCTTCACTGCCTTCGGCTGTAAGCTTTCCGCCGTACAATATCCTGTCGACAAAAGCCTTTAATACTCCGATATGCTGCTCATTTTGACCGTCTGTTTCAACCTCGATCTGTTCTCTTTCCGGCTGAGCGAATCCGTTTTCCGCAGTCCTGCAAAATTCCCTTTCATTCACAGCTAACTTATCAAATATCAGTTTATTATGTTCGCAGACTATTTTACCCATTTCAAAAGTCAGCTCCAGGCGGTTTGTACCGGGAGCATCACCTGTAGTGGTAACAAATACTCCGGTTGCTCCGTTTGCAAACTCCATATATGCGGTCACATCATCCTCAACCTCTATATCATGCCATTTTGCTTCGTGACAGAATGCCCTTACTCTTACCGGCATGCCGCACAGCCATTGAAGAAGATCCAACTGGTGCGGGCACTGATTAAGCAATACTCCTCCGCCTTCGCCGTCCCATGTCGCTTTCCATCCGGCTGCATCGTAATAACTCTGCGTTCTGTACCAATCGGTTATTATCCAGTTTACGCGCTTTAATGCTCCAAGTTCACCGCTCTCGATCATCTCATGAAGCTTTCTGTATACACAATTGGTACGCTGATTAAACATAATCGCAAATACCTTGTTACTCTTTGCGGCTATATCATTCATCTCCCTTACCTGCTTTGAATATACGCCCGCAGGCTTTTCGCTTATTGCATGCAAGCCGTTCTGCAGCGCATATATAACAAACTCAGGGTGAAAATAATGCGGTGTGGCAATAAGTACCGCGTCACATTCTTTAGAATCAATGAGTTTCCTTCCATCAGAAAAGCGCTTGACTCCAGCCGGCAGATTTTCTTTCGCCCAGATGAGTCTATCATTGTTTATGTCAGCCACAGCGGTAAGCCTCAGTTTTGGAACCATTCCGTCCGCAATATTTTTGGCATGTCCGCTTCCCATTCCACCAATGCCTATAATACCTATTCTAACCTCGTCCATTTTGTCTCTCCTTTTCTCATTATTTTCATTAAAACTATTGTAATTTATTCCGAAAAGTATTAATATAGACATATAATACTTTTTTTATGTAATATCCAGACCTTTTTATATGTCAACCTGAGCGTTAGCGAAGGATCTTACTATGCTTGTCATCCTAAGCGTTAGCGAAGGATCTTTAAACATAAGATTCTTCGCTTCGCTCAGAATGACACAATTATGAAACTCTTCGCTTCACTCAGAATGATACAAACTCGAACATGAAATTTAACGGAGGCTCATATGTCACATAACCAGATAACAACTACCATGTTCCCCGTAGCACCGCCTTACGACATGGTATATAGAAAAGAATCCACCGATCATCCTGTGGGACCGCATTCACATAATGCAGCCGAGTTATATTATACTCTTACCGACCTGCCGGATGTCCTGTTAAATGATAAGGTTTTGGAAGTTAAGTCCGGGACGCTTCTTGTGATACCCACTTTTTGCACTCATCAGCTTTATCATGAAGTAGGTAAAATATATGAACGCTATATCTTCAGTATAAATACTCAATGGCTGGACTCTGTCTTTTGTGAAGGAGCAAAAGATTTTTCTTATCTTAAAGACGCGCCTACACCGCTGATAATTCAACCTGATGAAAAAAGGAAAACAGAATTAAAGGAAAAGTTTGACAATCTGCTGACATTTAAAGAAAAAAACTCCATAGAAGCATTGTCCGCTTTTCTGGACACATTTTCTTTGATTCATTCGATGACACGGAAATTTAATCTAAAGAAAAAGCAGGAACTCCCGATATCACCATCTCAAAAAAGAGTAAATGACATCATCGGTTTCCTGCATGATCATTTAAATGAAAATATCACCATACCGGATATCTCTGAGCATTTCTATCTGAATCCGGATTATCTGGCACGGCTTTTTAAAAACCGTATGCACATATCGATAGGAAGATATATTTTATTGCAAAAAATAAGCGTTGCAGAAACTATGCTCAGAAACGGCAGTACTGTTTCCGAGGTTCAGGAATCTCTGGGGTATTCCAGCTATGCATATTTCTTTAAGAGTTTCAAAAAGATAACCGGCATGTCTCCAAGCCATTACAGAGACAAATATAAAATCCCCGATGCTCCTTAACACCGGGGATTCTCACATTATTGGTCACTCTCATATACTGTCTAAAGATTATCTGTTTTCAAGCTCTCTAATTCTTTTCTTTAGTTCTTCTATTTCAAGATTTTTCTCTGCAACAGCTTTCCTTACTGCTTCCTTTGAAGCTTCCTTTGCTTTTTTCTCAGTTTCCTTTGCTTTCTTCTCAGCCACTTTTATTGTTTCCTCGGCTTTCTTCTCAGCCTCTTTTATTCTTTCCTCAGCTTCCCTCTCAGCTTCCTCTACTTTTCTGCGCATGCTTTCCAAGGTACTTTCCCAGAAATACTCATTTTCTTCACGTCTCTGCATCTGTTCCCTTATTGCCCTGTCCTGTGAGAGCTGCCATACGCTTGATACTGTCTGGTCTACTACCGGATTTTCATTTGCTAACATAATCAGTTCCTCCCAGCTTTCCGCTTTAAACAATCTGGCCCATACTACAAGCCCGCTTCTCTTGTCTTCGTCCGTGGCAAGATCTATAGCTTTAAGATTTATATTAGATATCCTTATCTTATCTGTATAAATCTGCCGTATATCCTTAGTATTTATCAGCATATAATCTGATAGAAATGCAGGTGATTCGGTAAAAAGTGTAAAGTCACAAAATGAAATCTGCCATACTCCGCATGCTTCGGCATATTTATTCCCATGCACCAGGCTGTCAAAAGCTCTGCATACGTACTGAACGCTTCTCTCAATCCAGCCTTCATGCCGTACAAGCTGCATTTCAAGATTGATCACCTTGATTTTATCCTTTTCGTACTCTACCTGTGTTTTTACATCAAGGTGCAACTCCTTATCATCTACGGTATCACCCAATAAAATAGGATTTGTTACCAGGATGTCCCGAATCTCCCTGACGTCTATCCCCATGGCTGAAGCAATAATATACTTCAGAGTTTCCTCGTCGCTCTGCAAAAGAGCCCTGAACAAATAATCATTGTTCATTTTGAAGCCTAAGGTTCCGGTGTTTTTCTTCCAGTCTCCGCAATACTCCATGGTATGCTTGTAATCTTTCTCCATTAATACCTCCTGAAATGACAGTGCAGAATTTTCTGCATTAAGTTATAAGCCTATCGTTAATGATAGTACTCGCGCAACATACAGGAGATATGACCACTCCTGCTTTGTTTTTTGGAAAAAGCAAGAGTGAATTTGAAGATAAGTCAATAATATAATCCCTAAGCTAAATCATTCACACATTAATAAAAAAAGTCTACTCTAAATATATATTCAAATCTTTACTCATTGCTCTATGACGATTTTATCATACAACCCAGACCATGGTTTGTCAAGTAAATATTTGAAAAACGCCCCGATTGCTCGGGGCGGCATTTGTTTATTTATACTTATCTTTTCTCAGATTTATAAGCTTATAAAAGCCCGGAGACAACACCGTCCCCGGGCTTTCTGACTTTTTGAACTTAGATTCAGATCTTAGTATAATCCACCTTTCCAAATCCTGACTTCTTGATCATACGGACTATTTTCTTGCAGTTTGTGGCAGTTGCCTTGATATAGAACTTAACATCTGCTGGAACGCCTGTGAAAGCACCGGCGTAGATCTTCTTAAGACCTTCCGAGTAGATATAGATTTCCTTAATGCCTTCAGCTTTCTTAAACATTTTCTTTCCCAATGCAGCAACGGTATATTTCTTGCCGTCGAAGGATATGGTCTTTGGGATGATCACTTTATCACCGTCAGTCTTGAGGCTCGTAAGCTTGATAGTGTTCTTACCGGTCACCTTATACTTCGTAACTGTTTCAACAAGCTTCTTATTATTCTCTAAAGGCTCTCCGGAGGATGAACTACTCTCATCAAGTGCCACAGTGGTGATGGTAAACGAAATCTTACCGTCAGCAGTCGTGTCCTTTGTCTTTCTTGTCATTGGGCCGTCAGGGTACTTTTTCTCAGTATACTCCTGCTTTACTCCGTCTGCAGAAGTTATTGTAACGGTAGACACCTGCTTTCCTGATTTATAAGTTTTTACGGTACTTCTGAAAGTATATCCGTCAGCCTTCTTTATATCCTTTGTTTCGGTCTTGGTCTGCTTCTTGCTGAAACTGAGAGTTTCCATTGTTATGCTTATGACTTTACCATCAGGATCCTTTTCGGTTACTTTTGTGTTCTTTCTTCCCTTCTTTTTACCGGTAAGCCACTCTCTTTCCACAAGCTCGGTGATACTTCCGTCTTCAAAATATGTGATAGTCGTGGTAGTTATCGACCCGTCTTGGTTCTCTAAAACATCCTTAACCGAATAGGGATATTGCTTTTGCTCCGGCTCCTTAACTTCTTCCTGAACTGGCTTATATTCTATCTTTGTGTAATTGTATATATAGGTAACATCTGATGTGATCTCAGTATCTGAAGTCGGAATAACATCCCATGCTCCTGACTTATAATTATCATCGGGTTTATTTCCAACAGATGGAATATCGTTTCCAGCAAGCTTCAGACCATCTCCTTCATATCCTGTCAGGATCACGGTCTTATCATTTTTTGTCCCGTCATCCCATGCACCGTTTATTACTCTAAAGGTTATAGTATAGCTTTTCTTTCCGATAACGGTCAATACTCCGGTATTATATGAGATATCATAATTCCTGGTGACATCATTTCCTGCTGCGTCTTTTATCACAGCAGAACTTGCGGTAATGGTACCTGCATTCGTTTTAGCGGAAGTACTTGTTGAGTTGAGAATTACAGAACTTAAATAATGTCCCGAAGCAGCACCTGTGAGAACTGCCGACTCCGTACCTGTCAAAATAGCAGAGTCCTGCTTTACGGTTTGAGGAAGTGCGGTTACATTAACCTTTGCCTTCTTTATATCAAATGTTTTTGTTCCATTTACCGTATAATTTCCATTAGCAACATCCAGAACTTCAACCGTAGCAGTTCCGGAATTTACATTATTAGAAATATTTACGGTATATTCCGAAGCAGGAACTTCTGATTCTCCGTCATAAACGGTGACTTCCGGAGCCACTGCAGTACCGGCATAATCAAGCTCTCCTGCTGAGAGCCTTACCGCATCACTTCCAAGAGACTTAGGTTTGATAGTAAATTTAGCTCCGGTAAAGTTTATGGTATAGTTGTTACCTGCAGCCAGAGTATTTTTTTCTATATCATACTGACCTGCATTTTCTCCCGAAACCCTGGAAATATTACCCGTTAAAGCATCACTACCAATAAGATCTGTTACATCATAGGTATATGTTAAAGTGGGATCAGATTCTCCATATACCTTTGAATTTGCATTTGCACTAACATTTATAGATTTAGGAGTTATTTCAAGTTCTTTTGAGATACTTTCATTTGGTTTAGCTGTAAAGGAAATGACTGCCTTATAATCCCCTGCATCTTTTACTGTTACAGTATCAGTTGACCACACAGGGTCTCTACTTTCAGCATCAGTACCTGTCTTTTTATAATAAGCTATTGTATAATCTTTATCCGTACCATTCTCTAAGATTTTAAATAAGTGTGATTCGACAGCAGCATCATTTTTATATAATATAACCTTATATAACCCGGGAACGGTGGGAGCCTCCGTGCTTTCTGCACCAAAAGCGCCATTCGTATATTTACAATATTTTGGAATAAAGCCGGTAGGAACGGTAATTGCATTTTGTACCACATTTCCGGGCAAAGTCTGCTCATTTCCGTTATATTCTGCCGATAAAGCACCTGCAGGCTCAACTGTAGTTGTAATCTTTGCAGGCCACGCGTCAGGAGTAATATCTGCAGCAGCTGATTGCTGACCCTCACTGCCAAAGTTGAAGCCTCTTAAATGAGGGTAATACCAGTATGTCGTGTCCCCATTTGAATAGTCAGCTTTTACCAACCAGGAGTTTCCTTCATTACCAAAATCGAAATTCGTATTTGTGGATGATAATGCATCAGCACCTGTCATCTGTGCTGTGGTAAGACCTATGGCGGTCCCTGAATCCGATTCCGAACTACCTATAGCTTTACTCACCATACTGGAGGATTTGTCATAAAAACAATATGTAGCTATACAACTATAACTATTATGAAATTCTCCAACCACTCCTCCGGCATGAGTTCCCATTATCATTCCGGTATTATAACATTTTGTTAACTCAGTACAGTATCCGCCAATACCTCCAACAATTGAATTATCATCTGTACCTGTCACTTCTCCAATATTATAACATGATTTTACAAATCCGGTCGATCCTCCAACCACCCCTCCAACATATTTTTTCCCCTTTATCATTCCGGTATTATAACAATTTGTTGCTTCTAAAGAGTATCCGGCAATACCTCCAACAAGTGAATTATCCCCTGTACCTGTCACTGCTCCGGTATTATAACAAGTTGTTATTTTCTTATTCACATATCCGGCAACTCCACCAACATAATCTGATGATCCTGTAACTTTTCCTGTATTATAACAATTTATAATTTCTGCATCGGGAGTCCCATAAAAATTTCCAATAACTCCGCCAGTATACTTTCCTCCTGTTATTTCACCTGAATTATAACAGCCTGTTACAGTTTTACAGTTAAATCCTGCCACTCCTCCAACTTCAGTTAAAGATCCCGTAACTTTTCCTGTATTATAACAGCCTGTTATTTGTCCCTCATTACATCCTGCTATGGCACCAACACAATCCACCCCAACTATATTACTTTCTTCAATTCCAACATCGCAAACTTTCCCTGTTTCGCCTACATAACCAAATAATCCCTGGTTATCGCTATTAGTCCCAGAATCGGTATTATTAAGTCCGATTATTTTTTTATTATTTCCATAAAACTCGCCCTTAAATGGTCTCGATGAATTTCCTATCGGCACCCAATCTGTAGCATAGTTACCAGAATCCGAATTCCTACAATATATATCCCCCGTCAATATTGCGCATGCTGTCTGATTCTGTCCATTTACAATATTTGCAAATTCTTTCAGTTGTGCATAGTTACTTATTCGATATGGTTTTTCGGCAGTTCCGTCACCTGGAAGCATAACCGCATTCACTTCCTCCGTCTTCCCCATAACCGGCACCAGACATACTGCCATGATCACGCACAATATGAAAGAAATTATCCTATTCCGGTATCCCATCCGATGTGCCCCAGAGCCTTGATTTTCAATTGTTTTCGTGCTCATTTTTCTTTTCATTTTTGATCTCCTTAGTCAATTTTTTATTTACTTCTTCAATTACCTAATCAATGTTCTACGTATAGCCGTTTCAAATACTCCTCCACATTCAAATATGATATATCTCCGTCTATTTTTTCTTCTCCTCTGTAAATAACAGCTTTACGAGTGATTTTTCCGTACCTGAATGAGGTGGCATTACATTTTTCTTCATCTAATATGAATCTAAGCTGAGGTACCACAGCTTCAGTACTGTGTTTTATCTCATAAATCTCACAGGAAAGTGATTTCGGATCTGCTATGACCATATCAAACTCGCCTACAGGAAACTGTAACTTAAAGACATGCTTATCCTTATGAGCAAATTTGGTTTCCAAAAGAATGATGTCTTCCATCATGCGTCCTTTTATCTCATTTAATATACTGTCAATTATTCTTTCACGATCATCAAATGATATGTTCTGAAATTCTTTGTCAAGAAGCAACTGCCTTATAAAACTTTCGGCCTGAGAGTAACGCAATCCGGGCTGCGCTATTACGGTATGATACAGTCTTTCGTTTTTTACGGGAAGAAATTCTGTCGGCATATCAACCGTAAGATCCAGCAAATCCAAATATTCCTTTATTTCAGACCGATGGTTTTCTGTGATCTCAACAGTCCTTTCATCTTTATTCAATATTTCAAGAGCATTTTTCAGACCTGCCGTAAATGCTGAAACATCTATTTTATCAAGAATATCGGTAGGATTATTTTTGTCCCGGCGCAGATTGTTTTTTGAAATACCGAGGTCATTTGATTTAAACTCTCTTGTTAGTATTTCAATAGTGAATCTGTGATTGATATCCTCAACCACTCTGTTGATGGCACTTGTTAATTCATTTTTCTCATAAAGCTCGGCCAAATGTCTGAAATGTCCGCCGTACTGATATAGCTTTAATGAATGCTGTATATTTCGGGCTATGGCACTGTCTATGTATTCGTCCGTACGTGTTTTGTTGACAAATGTAGACGTCTCATTATAATGCTTTCCGCCAAGGCTCATTGTACCGCCATACTTTATATATTCGTCTATGCCTGATATACCGAGAACTTCTTCAAACTCAGCATATGGAATAAATGTAGTATGAAGCATAAAGCATCTGTCGTACAGTTCATCGCTTTCCGAAAAAAGAAAACCAAGCGAATCGGTACCGGATAAAACAATCTTCATCCCGGAAGTGGCATATATATCGGAGAAAAGTGCGGCGCCTTCTATAAAATCCTCAGCCAATGTTACCTCGTCGATAAATATATACTTGTATCCTCTCTCTAACAGAAATCTTAAGTCTTTATTGATATCAGCCAGAGTAATATTGGGCCTAACCTGTATAAAAGCGGTTTTAGACATATCATATGCATTCATTGACAGGATGGACTGCCTTATAAGGGTGGTTTTTCCTGTTCGCCGAAGTCCGTAAAGAATGAATATCCGTCCGTCGGTATCAGAATGCAGAAACTTGTCAAGCTCCAAATAACATTTCCTTTTTTTATAACTCTTAACCGAAGCAGCAAATATTTTCAGACGTTCAGAGGTAAATACGTCGGTACAAAACATATGCCCAGTATTATATTCCGTTTCCTTCTCCCGAACCATGTTATATACGTTTTCATTCGGGGGAAGAAGCGCTTTTGCGGTTTTTAGTTCCTGCTGCAGTTGTCTTCTCTTATTTATCAGTTCAGCCAGCTTTTCAGCTGTAATATCATCGATATATTTACTTTTCTTTTTTCCGGATTCAGTCCATTGATGATAATGTTTAACCTTCCCGTTTATTGTTTTTCGTGAAATATAACCGATAGGTAGTAAAGCTATTTCATTTTCAAGATCTGTAATCTTTTTGAGCAAATCATGCATCGGCATATCCTCCATAGTCTTCGTTTCATAACCCCATTATAACCCCTATGCATCGACATGTCAAGGGGTTATAACAGAGTTGTGTGAAGTATCTTCTTACTGCCAACATGATTGTTCGGAATTGTGACGTGCGAGGTGCGTCCGGTTTGTCCATAACCTGTTACGCTTCAGATGTTTGATATGATATATGACACATATGGGATAACTGAAGATGACGGTATGTATCTTGCACCTGAGGACCGTATTGTTATCTGGAAGTAAATCAATCAGAGGAATCAATCAGAGGGACGGTTTTCTTATTGAAATTTGTCAAAAAGAACCGTCCCAAAACCTAATCGAGTAGGAGAAATTTCTCATAAATGAGAAATTTCGACCTCTCACACCACCGTGCGTACGGTTCCGTACACGGCGGTTCAATCAACTTAACAAGTAACACTCCTTGCGGTGTAGTAATCTAACATTGAGACTAATCCAAATGCGGTTAGTCTCTTTGTACTTATTGCCTTTTGTATCCATCCATTGTGTGCCAGCCTCGCATATTTATCGCCACAGTAAGCGATTTTAAAGGCCGCCCAGTCTGGTACATCAAGCTTCATAAGGTTCTTTGCTCTGTTTTGCGGAGTTTTCCAATGTTTCCATATACACATGCGAAGTCTGAACCTGATGTTTCCGTCCAATTCCCTACAAAGGGTTTTCATACTACCTATCTTAAAATAGTTAATCCATCCCCTAATGAGTTGATTGAGTTTCATTACTTTGTAGCTGTTGCTGACGCCCCAGCTACGGCAAGTGAGTTCTTTCATCCTCTTCTTAAACTTCGTTACTGACTTTGCATGTGGTTTAGCCTTAAACTGGTGTGCACTTGCGTCAAAATAGAATCCGAATCCGAGGTATTTGAGTCCGCTTGGTCTGTCAACCTTGCTCTTCGTCATGTTGACCTTGAGTCCTAGCTTCTCTTCAATAAATCGTGAGATGTTTCTCATGACCCTGTTTGCAGACATTTCGCTTCCGACCATGATGATACAGTCGTCCGCGTATCGTACAAAGTTTAGCCCTCGCTTTTCCATTTCCTTATCCAGTTCATTGAGCATGATGTTCGCCAGTAATGGCGAGAGATTTCCACCCTGTGGTGTTCCCACTATAGATTCCTCGTATTCATCATCAATCATGATTCCACTGACGAGATATTTTCTCACTATGGAGATAACATCACCGTCTTTTATAGTTCTGCCTACGATAGTCATTAGCTTATCATGATTTACTGTGTCAAAGAACTTTTCCAAGTCAATGTCAACAATCCAGTCATACCCGTCATTCATCATGTCGAGTGCTGTTAGGATTGCCTGCTGTGCACATCTATTCGGCCTGAATCCATAACTATGGTCATGGAACTGTTCCTCATAGATTGGTGTTAGCACCTGCGCAATGGCTTGTTGTATGAATCTGTCTGTTACTGTTGGTACTCCAAGGTTTCTGACACCTCCGTCAGGCTTTGGTATCTCCACTCTTCGTACAGGTTGAGGTTTATACTTCCTTGTCCTCAGCTGTTCCTTGATGATTTCGCCGTTCATTACAAGGTGTTCTTTGAGTTCCGTGTACTTCATTCCGTCCACTCCCTCTGCGCCTTTGTTTCGTACGACTTGCAGATATGCTCTGTTGAGGTTATCATTAGATAGTATCTGCTCCATTAGATTACTTGTGTCCATGCGTTCTTTCCTTTCCGCCCCGCTTGATCTGACCACCTTTAACCCGATTGGATACGGCAGATGTTGTCATGTCTGCAAACCGAGACATACTCAAACTTATTGATTGTTCGCCCCTTCGCTCCGTTTCCATTACAGAAACTTCTTCACTACTATAGGCTCGGCTGACTTCTCACAGTTCGTTGTTACTAGGCTAATGGAACCTCTGTGAGACCTCCACGCTTAAGGTGCACGCTCTTTCCTCTCATCTATCCGCCACATTTACTCGTACTTCCGGCAACCTTTTGGACTTTATCTTCTTTGGCAGACTTATCCGTATTTCCGAGCCTTATATGTGATTTCTGTCCGTCGGACCAAGAGTTTGCCTACAGCTTCCTTCAGATTCCACCTCACGATGGACACCCTTGCTGTTCAGCTATACACTTCCTCGTTGCCTAGGCGTGTTCGGGACTTTCACCCATTAGAGCGCGCCCATGGCGCGCAAACCAAAAAAAGCAGTCTTTTACAACTGCTTTTTTCGTTATAAAACCTTTAATATATTATGTCTTTACTCACTTATAACTACAACTATCTTTGCGTTTTTGTTGCCTGCCTTCTTTAACTGCTTCATTAAAGCCTTCTTAGCTGCCCTTCTTTCCTTCTTTGTACTGTCCTTAGGGAAAGTAAGCATGATAGTAAGCTCTTCCGATGTCCCGTTAAGTGAATTCTTCTCAAATTTTGTTCCGGGATAACATACTATGCTGGTAAGATTCTTTAATCCGCCAAAAGCCTTTTTCGCAATTATTTCGATATTTTCCGAAAGAACGATGCTTGTTACATTTTTACTGAACAGCCCTGCGGGTATCGAGATAATTGGATGTTCAACACCATCTGCATCCACCATTACGTCAGGGATTGTCACTGTTTCCGAACTTGTCGTAAATGAACTGATAATACAATTTCCGCTTTCCTGATCAATACCGAATTCGGCCTTAGTCTTTGATCCGTCAAAACCGGTCTCTGTTAAAGTAATCTTAGATACCGAGCCATCCGAATATACTGTTTTGACAGTATTTGAATAAGTTGTATTATCTTTCTTTATCTTTATGGTTTCAATAACAGTACCTGTCTTCTCGTCAGTAACTCTTTTAGTGGTATGTGTCTCTATCTTTGTACCGTTTTCATCAACCACCGTACAGGTTTCGGTATAATCACCGTTTTCTTGGGTCTTCCTTACAGTTGTTTCCTTTGTCTTATCCGGATTATAAGTAACCTTTTTATCCGTGGTTATGCCTGTTTTTTCATTATACTTCTTTGTTTCGTTGATTATTGTAACATTACCTTCAGTATCCTGTGATCTGGTAGTTGTTTTCTCGTTACCATTCGCTGATCTTGTACTTGTCACCGTACTTGAAGTGCCATCACCACCTTTTGTTTCCTGCTTAAACGTACCGGAACCATTTTTGTAGGTTACCTCTTTAGATATGATAACTGTTCCGTCCGGTTTTTCTGTTTTCTCGATAACCTTAACAGTACCTTTTGAATTAACAGTTTCATCTCTCTCGGTTATGCTGCCGTCATCGTTATTTATTACAACAGCTGTAGGTGACAAATTTTTATCATTATCCTTCTTATCATCATCTTTTCTATTATCACCTTTTGTTTTTTCCGGTTCGGTAACTGCAGAAGTATCTGTAACTACCGAAGCCTCATTTGCAGGTCTATTAGAAGTATTTTCTCCGTTACCGGAGTTGTTATTCTCCGTGTTTGAAGTGTTTTCATCTGAGCCTGAAGTGTTCTCTCCGCTTCCGGATGTCTGTTCTCCTGAACCCGAAGTATTCTCGCCCGAGCCTGATGTGTTCTCTCCTGATCCAGAAGTATTTTCTCCGCTTCCGGATGTCTGTTCTCCTGAACCCGAAGTATTCTCGCCCGAGCCTGATGTAGTTTCGCCGCTTCCGGAGGTCTGTTCTCCTGAACCCGAAGTATTCTCTCCTGATCCAGACGTAGTTTCTCCAGAACCTGAAGTGTTCTCTCCTGAGCCGGAAGTTTTTTCTCCGCTTCCGGATGTCTGTTCACCCGAGCCGGAAGTATTCTCACCTGAACCCGAATTCGTTTCTCCGGATTTTGTTTTATAATTTGCAGTCACAGTCACAGCTTTAGCCGGCATTGTAAAATAAGTTTCGGCAGCTTCTGCATCGTTAAATGTTATTTCATCATCACTTGTCCAGTTTACAAATTCCTGATTTTCCTTTTCATCAGCAGAAATACAAACCATTTCTCCTTCTTTATAATCATTGCTTCCTTCTCCATTTACTACTGTTACCGCATATGTAGGATAATCAGAAACAGTCAGCTTACCATTTTTACGAATAACATTATTATAGTAACTTCGTAATCCTTCAGAATTGTTTATCGGTGAAACGCCGCCTGAGATTACAATATCATAGGAACCGGGAATCATTGTATTAGGTACTATTTCTTCGTCATCCTTTTCATAGCTCATCTTTATAGTACCATTAAGCTTTTCTCCCTTTTTAAGTCCTGTTACAGTATACTGTTTACCTTCTTCAAGCTCTTCCAAATCATATTCCTTATCATAAACAAACAGGTTCTGATCAACGGCCGATATCGTTATCTGTGAATAATCTACAATCAACAGATAAGATGTGACAGCCTTTGCGTGTGTTTCCGTCTCAGCTAATGTAGCTCTGATAAGGCTATGTCCGACTTTATTGATAGAAATCTGTCCGGTAGCACTGTCTACAGTTGCTACATCAGGATCGCTGCTGGTATAGGTTACTTCTGAGGGATCATATCCTGACTCTGAGATTGGAACAATAGTAAAATCTTCATCCGCATAGGTCTTGGTAACTTTCCGGTTTTCAAATCTGAAATCATTTCGCGTTTCCTTTGGAGTAACCGTTATATTTATCAAATGTTTTTTATATCCTCTATATCCGTCAGGTATATTGGCATCAATACGCACACTAAATGATCCTTCTTTTACGCCTGTCACGGTATAGTTGTTAAACATATCTATATCAGCGAACTCGTTCTTAGGATATGCAATATTTTCAGTTCCATCCCATATTGTATATATACTAAAGTCCCCATATAAGTCTATCGGATCTATAGTAACAGTTTCTCCAACATTAACACAAATATCATCCACATATATGTCATGATCTTCATTTAGATATATACCTGCCTGTATATATTGGGGAGCAACATCTTTATATATACTGTCTCCTTTTATCTTATAATATATGTGATATGTTCCCATTTTCTTTGCTTTAGGGATTTCTTCACTGTAAGCATCATCTTCGGGTTCTATATCACGATCCTGTGTAAGTGCATACAGCATAACCGACTCGCCGGCAGTATCACCTGCAAACAAAAGCTCCTGTTCTTCACCATTGTTGTATTTAAGATATCGGCCTTCCGGTTTTTTAATAAGCGGATCGATCTTTTCAATTGTAAAGTTTTCCTGTGCCGGAGAAGAATATTCAAAAGCCCCAAGTCCTTCAACTGTCACAGTAGCATTACCCGGTTTTATATTATTCGTATAGCTTACCTTGTAATCAACATCCTTTTCGAGAACATCATCTCCGGCTTTAACCACAATTCCGGGCTGAGTTATAGCTTCTCCCGTATATTCGGCGTCCACAATTCCGCTAACCTGTAAGGGTAAGCTGCTAAATTTCCACTGGGCATAAAGTATATCTGTTTTTTCGATATTATTAATCCGCTCACCTGTTTGGTAATTAGTTCCGATTCCGTCCGGTTCAGTACTCCAGACATCAAATATAACACCCTTGACCCCTGTAAATATTTCGGATGATACCTTAGGATCATATTTCGAGATCCACACTATCCTGCTTTCATTTGGATAAAGCATACGTTTTAAAATGACAGGAGTATTAAATGTCTGAAGACATGGATATTTTTCTCCGAATCCCCATCTATGTCCCCTTTCATAGCTCATATCCCATCTTTCATCATAAATACTTTCTTCTAAGCAGTCTTCCTCCTTAACTACATGGTTTGTACCCCAATCTCCACTATTACCGAGGACTCGCCCGGGTTCATAATCATCAGAACATATATTATATAAAACATTTTTATCTAACCCATCAATTCTTCCGACTATTCCGCCAGCATATTTCCCTCCGCTAACATCACCGTTTCCGTGAAAATTAAACTTAAGAACAGAAAAACAAGCACCTGTAGAGAAATTCCTTCCGGCTATACCGCCTACATCTCCACCATTTGCTGTTACCTTACCATAATGGCAGCAGTCTTGTGTATAACATAACCATTCATATCCATTTAATCCTACAATACCACCTGTGGCAGCATTTTCATCAGTATTCGTGCTTTCAACATTTCCAATAAACGAACAATTTTTTACAACGCCGTGATTTACACCAACAATTCCGCCGACATACTTTCCGGAACCTTTGACAGTTCCAACTACCTGCAGGTTTCTTATTATGCCATTATCATTATTATTATGATATATGTATCCAAAAAGACCGCTGGCAACTTCAGAACTATTTACAGTTACACTGACCGTATGCCCCTGTCCATCGAAAACTCCCATAAACGGTTTCCCTTTGACACCATCAGAATAAAAAGCTTCATTAGAAATATCAAATATACCTATAGGTGTCCAATCCGAACCCAGATCAATGTCATTTTGTAAAATTATGGTAAATCCATCAAAAGTCTTTCCATTGTTTACCTCACTTGCAAAAGTTTTGAAAGCTTCAGCCGAATCAATATTCCTGATAGTATTTCCTAATGAACCATTTCCCCCGCATCCACCGAGACCTCCCGTAGCTGTATTGCTTAATCTCAGATTCCAGACTAAATCCTCTTTATAAATTGTCGGCGCATCATCATCTCCAATTACGTATTGGGCCATGGGGTTATCAACTGATATCTCACCGTAATAAAAAGGCAAATATTCACGTAAACTTGACTGTTTCCTCATAGCACTATTTGTAAAATAATGATAATCAGAACACATATAGAAACCCATATTAGCCCCAAGCGGACAATAGATTTTGGTATTTGTCTTATCCCATCCAACAGGATCATACATGCCATTTGTATATATACATTTCCTGATCCAAGTCACATCCATTTTATATACAGACCATTTTTGATCCAAATATATATTTTTAGGAGTATAATCTCCAATCAGTTTTCCAACATTTTCTCCGTTAAGTGCTTTCGGTGCCTCACTGTAATTGTAACAGCTTAATACTTGCGACCAGAAATTCATTTGTCCAATCAACCCACCGACATAATCGTTTCCTACAATCTCTCCTCTATTATAACAAATTTTTACTAAACCGCCTCCAAAATTCGGACTATACTCACGTTTATCCGGATCTTCTACCCTAAGTCCGTTTTCGTCATATTTATAATTAATTAATCCAACATCTCCGTCATGACCATCAAGTTTTCCAACAATTCCTCCTGCCATATTACCGCTTGATACTACTTTCCCTTTGTTTCCGCATCTGGTTATACTGTCATCATATACATAACCTGCTATTCCGCCGGCATAAGAACAAAACCACGGAATATAAGGTATTACTATTTCATTATCATCTATTGTTACCTCTTGTTTTAAATAGCTTTTTGTACCGGTAGCTTCGATATAACCTAAATTAAAACATCTATCTATATAACCGTTCGTAGAATACCCGCATATTCCACCCGAATAATTCTTCCCATAAATGTTACCATAATTTACAGAATGTTTTATGGTCGTTTTATCACCATACCCTAAAATTCCTCCCAAAAACAATCCAAAAGGAACATATTCATAATAATCGCTTTCAACAAAACGTATATCTTTATCATTTCTGCACTCTCTAATAGTCAGAGAGCCTTCTGAATATCCGCAAATACCGCCGGCAAAAGCATCGTATGTTCTTATTTCGCCATTATTCAAACACAATTCAATAAGGATATCTGAATCAATTCTTTTTATCTCTCCTACAATACCGCCAATCTGTGTATATCCGTTAAAAATATCAGATAAATTTGAACACTTTGTAATCAAAACTTTAAAGCCAGCATTTTCTTTCGGAAATGAAGTTTTACCTATGATACCTCCTATCGCTCCACAATCAGACATTACTGTTATTTTTCCTGCATTAGTACAGTTCGAAACAGTAAATGTTTCTTTAATTATAGTCGAATAAGTCCAATGATTTCCACCATAATTACCAATTATACCGCCACAACCATTTATGTATTTTCCTGTTTCTTTTTGCTCAACTTCTCCCTTATTTAAACAGTTATCGATGGTTATACAGTTAAGACACTCCCCAACTATTCCACCCAAATCTTTAGATGCTTCAATATGACCCCAGTTTGTACAACTAATTATATTCACATCTTGGGCATAACCAACAATACCACCACGATTCTGCTTATTTACGCCATTACTAACGTCGCCAGTATTTACACAATCAGATATACTCACATTGCATCCGGATAGATCAGCATTAGATACATAACCGGCAATACCGCCATTATTATTTCCGCCTGTGGATATTTCCCCCCAGTTAGTACAGCTCATAATATAATAATCTATCTGTGTAAGCATAGAAGATACCAAACTTGAATTTCCACCATCAAGAAAACCGGTAATACCACCTACCTTTTCTGCAGCATTTCCGCTTATCTTACCTGTATTAAGGCACCCTCTGATAATACCGGCACTTAGCCCTGATATACCGCCTTTTAATGATTTATTACTACTTACTTCGGCACTGTTTGTACAATCAGTTATCTCGAATTGGTTAGAACCGGTTATTCCACCTATGTATTCTATACCGCTTAAGCTTCCGTTTTCCGAATTAACGCAATTATTTACTACACCTTCATTATAACCTACTATACCCCCGGTATATATACCTGTTCCGGTAACGCTTCCATCATTCGTACAGCTTTGGATTATCCTTCTGCTGTATCCTGCGATACCTCCTGTCTGCTCTCCACCGTTTATAACAGCTTTACTCAGGCAGTTTGACAACTCATTGACTTTTGAATACCCTGCAACCATATAGTATTGTGACATTGAAGTAAACGGCAGATATCCAACTATACCTCCGGTATACTTTTTTCCGGTTACGGTTCCGGAAACTGTACAGTTTTCTATTATACCATAACAATTTCCGGCAACAATGCCGACTTTCTCATTTCCATTGATTGTTGCATTCTCAACAGTAAGATTTCTTACAGATCCGGTATTTCCAATTATACCAAAAAGGCCCAGTTCATTTTTAGTGGGATTGTTCACCGTTAAGCCTGTAATCTTATAACCATATCCATCAAAATTCCCACGGAATTCACTATGTGTATCTACAACATTTGCAGATTCTTCCAAAGGAAAACCTATAGGTGTCCAGTTACTGTAACCTGAAATATCGATATCACTTCCAAGACGTATGTATTTTCCTTCAAAACCATTGTTTTCTTCAGTATAATTGTAATGCACCCTGTCGCTTAACCATTTCAAGTGCTCCGCTTTATAGAGCACATACGGATCATCTTGTGTGCCGCTTCCGGTTATAGTATCAGAAGCCTGAACCTCTGTTGTCTTTCCCATAACAGGAACCAGACAAATAGTCATGATCACACTCAGAATTAAAGCTAATACTCTTTTCCTATACCCCCTGCGATTTGCTCTAAGGCATTTGTTTTCAAGGGATTTTTTGTTGCTCATTTTCATCTTCTTTCTCCTTTTGCCTATTATTTGTTTTCATTTTCAATCACAGAACCGTCCCTCTGATTGACATTCTGCTTCCATCTTATGCATAGCAGTGTTACTGCTACGGCGACTGCAAACGATATCAGTGCTACCAGCACATATCCGCCGACACTTGCATCAAGCATCGAGGTTCCGGTGAACTGTCCTGTGTCCATGCTGTTTAGTGAACTGCCCTGCGTAATCGTTAATGCAATAAGAGTTACCATCAGCATAAGTGATGTTACTCCGTATACAGCCGTACGGATCATGTCATTTTTTCTTTTTATCTGCCGGGCTCGCAGATGCATCTCTTTTATCCGTTCTTCATTTTGCATCATGAGTTTTCCCTCCCTTCATGGGTCTTTCATATATAAAGAGTCCGTTTTTGGGAAAAATTCCAAAAATCCAACAAAAAAAGTTAAAAAAGTAGATTTTGAGTAATATTTCATACTATTTATATGCTAAAAAGGGTTGTTTTTATGGACTTTTGTATAATGATATATAACGTTATGTTAAAAGATCCTTCGCTGACGCTCATGATGACACTATATACTTGTTTTCGTAATAACAATAAAATAATAATTTCTATATTGGTTGATATATATAAAAATGCCCCGATTTCTCGGGGCGGATAAAAAGATCATTTTTTGTTTTTCTTTCCTGACGCAGCCAACTGAGCCTCAAGCTCCCTTATCCTAGCTTCTGCAGCATCGGCTCTCTGCTTCTCTCTTTTCGTATTATCTCTTTCCTGTTTTATTCCTTTTAATACCATTGCTTCTGCGTACGTGCACACTTCCGGCACCTCCTTCCCTATCTCCCTCGTCATGGGTATACCATGGTCTTCCTTAAGTTTCTTTACTTTCTCTTTTCCTGACAGCCTTTCGTCAAAGAAATCTGTCAGCATTTTTATCAAACTGTTATCGGTATCTCCGGTATCGTGTTTTTCACTGATATATACGATCACCGTGTTTAAGATATCATATCTAGGGTTATCATCATTACTGCCCAGAAGAAACGCCCTGTTTATTTCGTATTTCACTATCGTATTTGCTCTCTTCTGTGCTGATTCGGTGCATATCCATATGGAATACACTTTCTTGATGTTCGCATACTTGTCCGGATCATCCTTATGCAAGGTAAATTCCACACCTTCCTGCATGGATATCATCCTGCAGCAGTAGAAAAGTCCCCGCAGGTCGACATCATACCCGGGCTTATCCTCATTCATGAACTCTATGTTCAGGTATATCTTTATGATATCATCCTGAATTTTTCCGGGTATGCGAAGGTAAGTAAACAGATCAAATGTTACAACCCCTTCTTCGTTCAGATACAGCTCTTTATCCAGTCCCTGAATCCTTTCAGCTGAATTCTTTAGTCCCGAATCCACTATTACCTTGTCCTTTTGTACTTCACCCTCTATGCATGCTTCTATTTCTTCATAAGTCATGTCCTTGCATTCTGACACAGTTTCTTTTATGACACGTGCAAGAAGCGGCTTGTATGCAAAGAGAGTCTTTACGGCATTATCGAGCTTTATGCCGATTGGGTCTGTTGCGGCTATACTTTTAGCCAGTTCGTTAGGTTCTATCATTATACCTCCGTTTCTTTGGCAGGAATATATGAAAAGAACACTACGAACCCAAATATCCGCACTCTTCATCCCTGCCGTTATTTAGTTTAAAGCAGGGAATAATATCTGTTATCCGAATGGGGACAGATTAACCGATCTGAAGGTCTGCGGGGAACACTCTCAACAAAATAATATATCTAATAATCTACCGTACACACAAAAAATCCCACATAATCTTCAGAAGTAGGTCATCTTACGGACACTATCGCAAAAAACAATAAATTAATCACTTGCTCTGATTTTAAGATAACACGAAGCATAAATAAAATCAAGAGTTTTTTCAATTAAAGATCCTTCGCTGACGCTCAGGATTACATATATACTGGTTCAAAAGTCAAAAAACTGACCTAAAACAAAAAAGCAGTCCTTTACAACTGCTTTTTTCATGATAGTGAGTACGTTTTCCGGTTCATTGTCTATCTACAAGAGGCTTTTCAGTTTCTTTTTCAAGATCACCGCCAAGATTGCGGTTACCACCGGTATACAATATCCGATTACAGCTACTCCACCGGTCTGGGATACAAGAATATTGAAAGTAGCATGATAGATTGAGGCGGTGCAAAGAAGCACAAGAGTACCGACAACCTTTATAAATGGCCTGTCCCACAGGAAATTAAGGCCGATAGCTATAACAACACCTGTTACAACGTGCATTGTACCGGTTCCGAATCCTCTGATAATGAGATGCAGAACATTTGAAGCATCATTCATCATAAGATAGTTCACATTTTCGAATGTTGCAAATCCTATACCTATGATAAGGGCACTCTCAACAGCTTCTTCTTTTTTTGCATTAAAAACAAGAAGATAAAAAAGAATGGGAAAAAGCTTCATGACCTCTTCTACTGTCGGTGCCAGTTCCAATGATGCGTTCAGCCTGTCAGCACCATAGCATAATGCCAGAAACGTACTGACATATGAAGAAAGCAGACATGTTGTCATACCAGCAATGAAGAACAATAAAAGCTTCCTTTTTTCTGAATTTAAAAGTATAGCCGCGACTATCATCGGGGCTGCCAGACATATGTATATGTTTTCTACATAATTCATGCTGTACCCCTTTCCCCCGTAGATTTTTTCTCGTTCAGTACTATGCTTATCACCGGAATGAAAAGTGCCATGAATATCGGGATTATTAACTCAAATATATAATAAGGATTTGAAAAAGAATCATCCTGGTACCATATGCCTGAGCTGTACCACTCGCAGTATTCCAGGGTTACCATACACATGGACAGCCTGAAAACCAATTTCGATTGCGATTTTATCCCGTTATGCCTAAGATATAACAGATTCCTTATTGCAAATATCATGACTATGGTCATGGTTGAGTCACACATGAATTCATAAACATAATCTCCGAACTGAATGAAATATATGTATGAAGCCCCTGTAAACAAAGGTACCAGCCACAACAGCCTGCTCTTATAATACCTGCCTTCTCCTCCGACACTGTTCATAAGAAGCACTAGTGCAAGATACGAAGAAAGCCATGAAAACTCCGATATATGCCCGAATTGCGGTATGTCTTCATAGAAAAATACCATCAGCAGATAGTACAGATCTCCCATAAAATATGAGAAATAATATATCGTTATAAGAAGCCATTCCCTCTGCTTTAAGGTAATTGTTCTCATAACCCCGATACTTAACAGTACGGAAAGCACTGTTATCTGATATAAAGTAGTCAACAGATCAGTCATTGTTCAGTCCTTTGATTCTTTATCGGTTTCTTTATGTATTTTCCCAATCCTGTAACAGAATATGGTGAATGCCATGCCCAGAAGGAATGCCGCTATCCCTATCACTATATAGCTCAACGAGCTGCTGTCGTTAAACATACTGGCACTCATCTCCGAACCGGAAGATGCTTCCGTAATATCCGCATTTAGAGTCGGCATATAAAATGCAAGTGCTATGATCGCTGCCATTACGGCAAGGGATGCTGCAATATAGTATATCTTTTTCTTTTTATTAAAGTTTTCGGCACTTATTTCTTCTGCCCTTTTATGCATGGCTTCCAATCTTTCCACATCAGTACGCATCTTCTATGCCCTCCTTTTCAAGTTCCTGTTTTAAAAACTTCCTGGCCTTTTCCAGAATATAGTTCAGTTTGATCTTACTTGTTCCGATAATTTCAGCCGCACTCTCGTATGTCATTTTTTCAAAATATGTCAGCCATATTGCCTCGCGAAGCTCAGGTTCAAGACGTTCGATACATCTGTGCAATGCCTTTTTCTTTTCATCATCGAGTATCTTCGATTCGAAACTCTCCCCATCCGGCATCTCTTCATCTATATCTGAGAGACTGAATACCTCAAGCCTTTTTGACTTTTTATAATGACGGGAAACCAAATTGTGCCCTACCTTAAATAGATATGCTTTGAAATTCCCATCTTTTATACGCGGCTTTTTAGCCATTATAACTGCGAAAGCCTCGATCATAAGATCCTCAGCGTCTTCCATGTTTTTTAAAAAGCCTTTCAGATAACAGGTCAAGTTATCCCCGTAACGAAGCATGAGCTTGTCATATGAAGTTGTGTCACCGTCCAGAAACCGGCGGTAAAGCTCATAGTCGCTTTCCATTTCTCTCTTCCTTTCAAAGTTTTATCTGTTTTCACGTGCAAATATCATTCCCTGCTCCCCAGATCCTTGTTCATCATATCGAGAAATGGGATGTAGTAGTTGTTTATTGATTTAAAGAAATACTCCTCGTCCAGTTCGTCGATCCTAAAGCTCTTTCTTCCGCCTTCTTCGGCTCTTTTCCAGTATTTTTCAAGCTCGCAGTCTCTCAGATAATAATATATGTCCCTCTTTGAAAAATATATGAGGATGAAGGCGATGCCTTCCTGAGCTTCGAAATCACGCATGAACAGTACCTGATGCTCATGGATATTCTGCAAGGCAAATGTATCTGCGGCGCACTCCTTTGCGTCAAAGCATACCGGTATCCCCTGGACAACTCCTATATAGTCAACGGTACTTTTTTTGTCGAAATATGCAAGCGTTATGTGTCCGTGCTCCTTATCCATCTCCACGGGAGTTATGGGAGTCGGAATCTTCTGTATAAGTGCAAGCTTTTGTTCCCTGTATTTTTCTATTGTTATATTTATCGTTTCTTCCAGTGCGGAGCCTCTCAGCCCCCTCGAATTCCATGAAGGCATAATTTCTCCAATCTATTACTGTATCGTTTGCTCAAGCCACTTCATGTCTTTTTTACTTAACTCGACTTTCTCTAATAGATCCGGGCGGTACTTTGCGGTCCTCATTAGCGACTGCCCACGTCTCCAATCTGCGATATTGGCATGGTGACCGGATAAGAGCACTTCCGGTACCGCTTTATCCATGAAGACCTCCGGTCTCGTATACTGGGGATATTCAAGTGTGTTCCCCTCAAAACTTTCATCGCCCGCCGACTCATCGTTATTCAGTACTCCGGGTATAAG
>JAEEGJ010006070.1_pt1 | contig 36831 bp, 26 predicted proteins | sample 8958761 | NCBI WGS metagenome assembly JAEEGJ01 (sample SAMN16246546, study PRJNA631951) | gut metagenome | biome: gut microbiome; feature: rumen; material: RS-attached | host: Bos | place: Iran: Karaj | collected 2018-10
ACGTGTTACTCACCCGTCCGCCGCTAAGTTAAAAGTGGTGCAAGCACCTCTCATAACTCCGCTCGACTTGCATGTGTTAGGCACGCCGCCAGCGTTCATCCTGAGCCAGGATCAAACTCTCAAAAAATTTCTTGAGAGCCTTTTGGCTCTTTGTTTACTTATGTTTTTCAACTCTATGAATTGAACATTTGGCTCGTATAAAAGTAGTAATTACTTTCTGCTCTTCTATTCAATTTTCAAGGTCCGTTCGCGTCCGCTCTCGCGAAGCGCTTGATTATATTAACACCTCACCCATACCCTGTCAAGCAATATTTTGATTTTTTTCATGGAAATTTTGTTACACGAAAACTACGTAAAAAAGTCGGCCCAAAACATCTCTTTTGAAGACGTGGCCGACTATTTTATTTATATGGAAATATATTTAATTATAGATACTTACTTTATCTATATTATCCGATCTCCGGCATCTCATCAGAAGCGTCCGCCGCCACCGCCGCTGTGGCCGCCACCGCCACCGCCGCCTCCTCCGCCTCCGCCTCCGGAGGAAGAAGATGTGTGATAGACTCGGGTGCTTTTGCGAATAAAGGTATCTGTCGTCTCGATCGCCTTCGAATTCGGGCGGTCAATATAGGTGGAAGAATTCGGCGCCTTATCGAGTTTCCTTCTGAATGTGCAGATAAGCGTGATCAAACCGGCAAGAAGAAGCGGAATAATGATGCATGCCCCATAGATGACGATCAGGCCGGAAGAATGGTAATCATAGTCCTGAAGATCATCAAGGATATGATCTATCGCATCAAAATACTGCGCGCTCTTAAGCTCCGGCTTGTATTTCCCGAAAAGGCTCTGGCACTCTTCGTTATCCACCGAAAAAAAGGCCGTGCCATATGTATAGATCCAGAAAAATCTGCCTCCATCGTAATCGAGCGTCAGATCGATCAGGATACAGATACCGGAGTTATCCTGCATACTTGTGTGGATACAGTTACCCTTATATATCTTTGCCGCAAATTTCTTACAGTCCTCATCGGCCGTACCTTCCGGATTATGCCGTGTGGTTACGATAACGACATTAATATCATTATCATCCTTCAGTTTTCTGGCCGCATCTTCCAGTTCTTCGATCTCGGATTCGGAGAAGATCTCTGCATCATCGATGATCTTCATCTTCTTTTCCGGTCGCATATTCATGAATACGAAGGCTGCGATCGAACCAATGACAACTAGTACCAGCACCAGGATCATCACACCGGAAAGCGCAGAGAACTCGCCCCATATACTTTTTTTCGTATACTTCAGTTCTTCTTTACGCTTGCTCATCCGACAAAACCTCCCATGATCATGCCGGCGATGAGACGGGTCAGCATCGCTGCAATGGCCAGGATCACGAAGAACAGGATGATCCTCTTCAGTCTGCTGACAGGCGGGATCCCGGCGACTTCACCGGTCTGCCCGTTCATGCAGAAATCATAGGATTTGCCGTGATACTTATAATGTAAAAACCAAACCGGCATCATGGCATAGAACATCTTCGGCTCATAAATGACCGAATCATCTTTTTTTACCTTGACGCCACGGTTGTACTTCTTAAAGGAAGGCGAGAGTTCTTCGGTGATATACTCCTTGACCCTTCCGACAAGACGGCCCTTAAGGTCATCTCCGGTCTGGTCATATCTTTCAGCGAAAAATCCCTGCATATATGCCGGATCAAAATCCTTGATCGTTTTGAAATTAAAAGGCTCGATCGCCTCCATCAGTTTATCGTCGATCCTGGATGAACCATCCAGCGGAATATGTCTCCAGGAAAGGAAGTTTCTGCGCCTGAAATTATAGTAGGATGTGGTCACGGTAGTCGTACTTCCTGTGGTATGCGAGACCTCATTCACCGCTTCTCCCTGAACATCCACATCACTCTCCACATCATAGAGCCAGAACGGGACATAAAGACCTGTAAGCTTCTCGATATTCTTATCAGACACAAAGTCAAATGGCGTCCAGCGGCCGCCCTTGCACCAGTTGAAAAACTTCTTTACGGCCTCTTCTTTTCCATATTTGAACGGCAGGATATAGTCCGGTGAGAACTCCTCGTCCAGACGCTGGCTGATGATCGCGGGCGATCCGCAAAAAGCACAGAACGTCACACTGGTGTTCGCATCTGTGACGACTGTGGCACCGCAGGCATTACAGATGAACTGCACGCCCTGATCCCCGAGTTTCTTTTTTATGTTCTCTTTTGCATCCGCCTTGTGGATCCTGGATCCGGCATCACTGTCCTCCGGTGCTTCCGGAACGATCGTGTTCTTCAGCTGTTCTGCAGTAAAACGGCTCATGCAGTATTCACAGACCATCATCTGTGAATCTGCGTCAAAGACGAGATTCGCATTACAGTTCGGACACTTTATTGAATCGGCCATTTCTTCTCTCCCTTAATGGAATAGCAATATTCTACCATTTTTCCTTTGCAGTTGCGATATTACGAGGATATGCTACACTTTTGATAGATTTAAAAGACTGCAGCACGCTTTTGATACTAAAGGACGGAAATATGTTTCAGGCAATACAGGACATCGACTTCTACATTCTGGATTTTCTCCAGACCATGGCACGTTCCCCGTTCTGGGACAAGTTCCTGGCTTTTTTCACATCTCTCGGCGACCCTTTCATGTTCGTCTGTTATGCGGCGCTACTTCTTGCGATTTCGAAAACGAGAAGGGACGGCCTTATGGTCAGCGGCGGTATGCTCACCGGACTTCTGGTCGGAGAACTTCTCATCAAGAACCTCGTGCGTCGCGCCCGCCCCTGCTGGATCCACCCGGAGGTCGAACTGCTGGTGAAAAATCCGAAGGACTACTCATTCCCGTCCGGACACACCATGACGATGACGATCCTGTGCATTATCCTTATCTATAATCATCCGAAGCTGGCATATGGGCTGATCCCCGCCTGGCTGCTTCTCGTCTATTCGAGGATGTATCTGTATCTTCATTTCCCGAGCGATATTCTTGCAGGCATCGCGCTCGGCGTAGTCATCGGGATCCTCACGATCAAGATCACGCCGAAGATCGAAAAGACGATCGAAAAGAGAAAGAAGAAACTCGTCTTCACTCCCGAAAACAAAGAAGAATAAGTGCTTTTACCGAAGAAAAACGACTCCCGTTCCTTAAGGTCCGGAAGTCGTTTCCGTTTTATTTTTCATAGATGGATTTGATTTCCTTCTCTACCGAATCGACCGCTTCCGATATATCCATCTCTCCGGTTATGAATTTGGCAAAGTACATTCTCACCACTGCGATAGCTCGTTTGTCCCGGATCTGCCTGCGGAGCGGCTTTCTCAGGAACATTTCATATTCATCAAGGATCTCGTCGGCATGATCCATCGGGATCTCGATTCGATCGTGTTCCGGAGCACCCAGTATCAACTGGTTGTCTTTCTCCGCGCTTTCCTTGTTCAGTTTACGAAATGCCTCGACATTTACAGGAATGACATCACTGCTATATACAACTCTCGGTAACCCTGCCGATTCAGCACTGCTACTGTACTGCATATCCTCGGAGAGCATGTACTTGATCACTTCCCATGCCTTGTCTTTCTGTGTCGAGTAGGACGGGATCCCGGCGGTACAGCGCGAGGTGATGATCGGCGTGCATCCCGTAGATCCGGGGTAGCCATGCCAGGAGAATTCGCCGGGAATCATCTCCTTATACGAGAATTCAGAAAGAGAATTTACCGAAGCCATGCAGAATGCCGTTTTATGAGTATACAGGTCACCCACTCCGAAAAAGGGATACGGCTCAACCGGATCATCTGAATAGTAGAAATCAATGCCGGCACCCCTGGAAGGCGGAGCATAATTTGTCTCCTCATCACTCGCTTCCACCTCAAGTTTCAACTGCGAAAACATATCCTCCAGAGAAGATTTATTGATCGAAACCTTATTATTTGCATAGTCGATCCAGGAGGACAGTTCACCCTCGATATACATATTCAATAACTCGACGGTGTAGTTGTAATCGATGATCTTCGAATCCGTTCCCAGAGACAGGCGGAGTCCGACATAATCTTTATAGTTTAAGTCAGTTCTGCCATTGGCTGCTTCATTACTGCCAAGCATTGCATACGCCTGGAAGCTCAGCGGGATCTGATATAATTTTTTATCTGATTCGAATGCGCGAAAAGCACTGTCAAAGAACTCATCTCTATTAATTCCGGACGGGCCGTCCATGTATCCGTTCAGGTTAGTGAAGACCTGGTGGTTATCCAGAGGAAACAATCTGTCTGTTCCTATAACAATGTCCGGACCGACACCGGAATTGATCTGCGCCATCATGTCGGTTTTCGCTTCTTCAAAGGCATCATCTGAAACCCTAAAATCCGCATAGTCATACACTTTGACCCAGATTCCATTCGAAGCATCTTTATTAAACGAGGAGATGCTCTTCATGATAGAAGCGTCAGTAATAGTGATACCGCCGACCCATATGACATCCTGTCCGGCATGCGGATTCTCATCCGCCGGCTCGACTTTGATCAGATGTGTCTCCACACCGGAAAGAGTATAGACAGGAGTGGCCATGAGGATACTCGTCTTTCTTTCACCGGAAGATTCATCCACCGAAGTAATTTCCGGTTCAGAAGCTGTTGTTTCCGCAGTAGTGGCCGGGGATTCTTCAGCAGGAACCGGCTGCGGCTCTATAGCTAACCCGTTGTCAGGGAGGATCAGCAGAGGCTCGGAAAAATCGCCCTCACTCAGCACTTTGACCTGACTTTCATAGAGGTACGAACGGTCGATGTCCGTCTGATTCCAGTCGAACATGGTGCTGAATGTACCATCAGCAACATTCAGTTTTCCAAAAGCATTTCGGGTCGCGCAGTACACTCCTGACTGCGTCTCATATATTCTCATGCCTATGAGAGTCTCCGTATTTCTGTCTATTGCCTTATGCTGGAGGAAGCCGTCGTTATCTAAAGAAAGAGCTTCGAGAGCGACAGCTCCATTATACGGAACCGGTCCCGGACTTAATATCTGAAGGTAATACTGCCCGTTTTCTTCCAGAAAACCCGTGAAATAGGTACTATCACCGGCCATCTCCCGAAACAGGATCTCGTCATTTTTGTCCAGCTGTATCAGCACGCTACCGCATGCGATCACTGTACCAAGATCATCGGTGCAAATCAGATCGGAATATGGCAGAGCTTCGATCTCGGCAGTATATATCTTTTTTTCTTCGGAGATCGGGACGCCCGAAAGATCGAATTTCTGAACAAAAAGACTATTTGGATAATCTCCGTCGCCTTCTGCCGGTTTAAGAAAAGCCGCTACAATATTGCCCTGCTCATCCAGTGTGAAACCCGGGCGGACTCCCATTGTTTCATTCTGGAAACGACCGACATACTGTCCCTGAAGATCAAAGATCGCCCAATAGTAGTCTGTCGGAGCCGATTCATCTGAATCAGGCAATCTATCTTCGTAAACAATATATACCTCGGTAATAATTCTATCCCCAACAAACCTGGGACTCTGGCACATAGCGGAAGAGATCTTCCTTCCCTGAGGATCTTTGACCTCCGGTGGAGTTAGAACAACTTCTTCCGTATTATAGAAAGGCTCCGCAGCAGGTTTAACATCTTCAGCACCCTCTGTCACAACCGTTTCCGTCGGGGCTGCTGTTTTTTCCTGAAAAACAGTCGTTGTTGTCGGTTCCGTTGGCGCGCGATGTGCGCATCCGGAGAGAAGTGCCGCCGCCATAGCAAGAGAGAGGATCTTAAGTTGTAATCTGTTCCGACGCACCATGATGTCAATTTCCCTTTCTATTTGCCTTAATTTTTTGCCATCTTATACTGCAAATTGTATAGCACAACCTCTGTCACCGAGTGACAAAAATGTAATTGTATTATATAATCGCATCGACTGAAGTATTTCTGTAAAAGAAACGTCTTATTCCGCAGATACCGCCGGCCGGATCTGACGAAGACGGGACACAGAAAAGCGGACGTCACGTAATTGTATCCCCGTCATGTGGGGAATAATAACAAAGGAGGGTTTGGTTATGAAGAAACAAACTCAAAGAACTAAAGTCATTGCATTGATGGGTATTTTATCTGCACTCATGCTGCTCATGTCGCTCACTCCCATCGGATATTTCAAAACAGGCACAGTTTCCATCTCACTTCTCATGATTCCTGTCGCTATCGGCGCAGTCGCACTCGGTCCTTGGGCCGGCGCAGCACTCGGCGGTATTTTCGGAATCACATCTTTCGCCCAGTGCTTCGGTTCAGATGCATTTGGTACATTCCTTATGGATATCAACCCTGTTGCCACTTTTATCATGTGCATCGTCGCACGTGTCTTGGCAGGATTCTGCGCAGGCCTCGTAGCTGCCGCTTTCAGAAAAAGAAAGAACGCAGGTGTCCGTCTCGTCGGTTATTTCGTAACCGGTCTTTCTGCAGCTGCCTTTAACACTTTCTTCTTCATGGGCTCTCTGCTGATGTTCTTCTGGAACAGCCAGACATTTATCAACGCTGTTAATGAGTGGGGCTACAAGACAGAGAACATTCTTCTGTTCTTCTTCGCATTTGTCGGCATCAACTGTGTTCTCGAACTGATCGTTACCTGCGTCATTACCGGTGCAGTAGGAGAAGCACTTGAGAAGGCAAACCTGATCACCAAGTACACCAACTCCAAGAAGGTTATCGACGATGAGCCGGTACTTCTTGAAGGTGATGTTCCCTGCGAAACAACAGCCGATGAGGCAGAAGCTACCGAAGAAGCATAAGGCACAGCAATCAGTAAGAATACAAGTGCTTTTGCCACAGAATCACAAAGAACAATAAAACGGGACAACCAATACTCTTAAGGAGAACACTTATGATACTGGCTGTAGATATCGGAAATACCCACATTCTTCTCGGAGGATTCGATGATCAGGAGATCCTTTTCACAGAGCTTCTGACCACCAACAGACATGCCACCGATCTGGAGTACGCCGCGCTCATCGAGACGGCACTCCGGGTAAACCGGCTTGACTTCACGACGGTCGATGGCGCGATCGTGTCGTCCGTAGTCCCTTCTGTCACCAACAATATCCGCACGGCGATCGAACGCTTTACCGGCGTTACCCCCCTGATCGTCGGACCGGGAGTGAAGACAGGGCTTAAGATCCGGACAGACAACCCGGCACAGGTCGGAGCCGATCTCGTCATGGCCGCCGTGGCCGGTATCCGCGAATACAAGGTTCCGCAGATCAGCATCTATATGGGCACCGCGACAACTTTCTCTCTGATCGACGAGAATAAGACTTTTCTCGGAACTTCGATCGGGGCCGGCATGGGAGTTGCAGCGGACGCACTCTGCGAGAAGACATCCCAGCTGCCGAGTGTGGCATTTGAGACGCCGAAGAAGGTCATCGGCACAAACACCATCGACAGCATGAAGAGCGGACTGATGTACCAGACAGCTTCCGCGATCGACGGAATGATCGACCGCATCGAAGAAGAGTACGGCAGCAAATGCACGATCGTGGCGACCGGCCGTTACGCCGCCTCTGTGGTACCGCTGTGTCATCACACGATCCACTGCGATCCCGATCTCATCCTGAAGGGTCTGATGGAGGTCTACCGGAAGAACGCGTAAGCGATGTCAGAGCTCAGGGGCTTTAGAAAGAATGCTTTAAGAATTTATCAGATGATTCGGACCACCGGGGACTTCCAAATGCCCCGGTGGTTGCTTTTTGCTCATAATACGTCGTAAATCCCGAATTCGGAAAAGACGACGTATTGGAATAGAGCGTCTTATGTCGTTTTTTGACTTCTGAAAAATTCGACGTATTTTTCGGGTCCGTTTTACGTCGTTAAAAGCACTTCCCGTAAAACGACGTAAAAACAGGGAATAAAATACGTCGTAAAACCGCGATCCAAAATCGCGACGTTTTTTCGGCAGATATTTTACGTCGGAATCAGCAGAAATCTCATTCGCGACGTATTCGAAGAAAAAGAAATACGTCGGAATTCGGTTTTCCCGATATTCCGACGCACTTTTTCTTTCCTAAAAGCACCTGTCCTGAGGCTTTCGGTATTTCAACCGTCAATCCTGGTTCTCGTACGCGACCAGGTACTCCTCACCATACATCTTGCGGAGCTTCGGCTTCTCGATCTTACCTGTAGCATTGCGGAGGACCGGAGCGAAGATGATCTTTCTCGGTCTCTTATATCTCGGCATCTGCAGGCAGAAGTCATTGACCTCTTCCTCTGTCATCGTCATGCCTTCCTTGACCTCGATGATCGCGCCGGCGATCTCGCCCTGACGCTTGTCCGGAAGACCGATAACAGCGACGTCCTTGATTTTATCGTTCTTCATGATAAAGTCCTCGATCTCGACAGGATAGAGGTTCTCACCACCGGAGATGATGACGTCCTTCTTTCTGTCAACAAGGTAGATGAATCCATCCTCATCCTGACGGCCCATGTCGCCGGTCAGGAGCCAGCCGTCCTTCAGGACTTCCGCCGTTGCTTCCGGATTATTGTAGTAGCACTCCATGACGCCGTTGCCCTTGACACAGAGCTCACCGACCTCGCCCTGCTTGACGATATTGCCGTTCTCGTCAATGATCTTGCACTCCCAGCCGTAGCCCGGGATACCGATAGCGCCAACCTTCTCGACATTCTCCACACCGAGGTGTACACAGCCCGGTCCGATCGACTCGGAAAGACCGTAGTTCGTGTCGTACTGATGATTCGGGAAATAAGCGAGCCATCTCTTTATCAGGGACTTCGGTACCGGCTGTGCACCGATGTGCATCAGTCTCCACTGATCGAGCTGATAATCGGAAAGCTTCACATCGCCTCTATCGAGCGCATCGAGGATGTCCTGTGCCCACGGCACGAGAAGCCATACGATCGTGCAGTGTTCGGAAGAAACGGCATCGAGGATATACTTCGGTTTTGTTCCACGCAGAAGGACTGCGCGGGAACCTGCTACCAGCGAACCCATCCAGTGCATCTTCGCACCGGTGTGATAGAGCGGCGGGATACAAAGGAAGCAGTCATCTCGTCCGGTGGAGTGGTGCTTCTGCTCGACTGCCGCAGCGTGCATCAGGCTTCTGTGGCGGTGCAGGATCGCCTTCGGGAAACCGGTCGTACCGGAGCTGAAATAAATAGCGCCGAAGTCTTCATCCGTGATCGGAATATTCGGACGTGTGCTGGAATAATCACCTGTGATCAGGCGGTAATCTTCTGCAAAAGACGGGCACTGCTCACCTACGAAGATGAGGGCACGGTTCTTGTGAAGTGCCGGCTCGATGTTTTCGATACGGGATACGAACTCCGGACCGAAGAACAGGATGTCCAGTTCAGCCAGGTTGGAGCAGTACAGGATCTCATCGGATGTATAACGGAAGTTCAGTGGTACCGCGAGTGCGCCGGTCTTCAGGATACCGAAGTAGATCGGGAGCCACTCAAGGCAGTTCATCATGAGGATACCGATCTTATTTCCCTTTTTGATACCACGGGAAAGAAGCATGTTGGCCAGACGGTTTGCCTTCTCATCGAAGACCTTCCATGTGATCTGACGGCGGTATGCCTGAGTTTTCGTGGGCTGGATCAGTTCATATTCTTTCCAGGTGATGCGGCCGATCTCCTGCTGTTCCGGATTTAATTCCACCAGCGCGACCTCGTCACCATACATATCTGCATTTCTTTCAAGATAATCGGTAATCGGCATATTCAAATTCCTCCTACATTTTCTACCGTACTACACGTACAAAATACGCCTATATGAGTATAACAGGATTACTTAGAAAAAGCACCCTGTCATTTTCAAGCACTTTCTTCTCGAAAAGCACTTGTACCCGCCTTTATTTTTCTTCTGCGGCTTCCGCCTTTTTCTTCTGTATCCTTCTCTCCTGCAGCGCATATCCTACGATCAGGATGATGATCGTGATGAAGATACAGCTGTAAAAAGAGATGCCTCGGGAAAACAGCGCAAGGTTCGCAGTACTTGCAATATCGTCGATCTGGCAAAGCCCTGCCAGCAGAAGATAATCCGCGACGCCCATGCCGCCCGGCACCGGAAGACTATACACACCTACCAGCACGAGGCAGGATACTGCCGTGACATCCGCCAGATTTCCGTAGGATCCGCCGAAGGCGAGATATACGAGGACCGTCGTACTTACAAGAGAGAATCTCTGCAGCAGATTCAGTCCGAAGGCTGCAAACATTGCGAGCTTATTCTTAAAGATCAGGTCCGCGCAACTCTTATACTGCGCGATCGCCGCGTCGATCTTTTCGACTCTTCCCTCCACATCGCGGATCAGGTGCATCTTCTTTGCAAGCTTTACGAGTTTGACCGCTACATTTCGGATCCAGCGCTCTTTCTTCAGGATCATCACGAATACCGCGCAGAGCACCAGCAGGATGATAAATCCGATCATGACGAGCGTCTGGGCGAGCGTATCCATCCCCCAGTACATCGCCGGGCTCAGGGCAAATCCGATCACACCGACGATCGCGAGCGCCCCGGTATAAAAGAGCATATTCAGCACAAGGATGACCGCAGATTTTGCCACCGGTATCCCGTCTCTGTTCATGAAAAAAGCACTTGCCGGCTGGCCGGCGGATGCAGATGGCGTGATCGCCGAGAAGTAGATATCCGCCGCTGAATAAACGATTCCATGGCTTTTTATCGGCTTCTCTCCTTCTGTCTTCGTCAATGTCCGCACGAGGATATCGAGCGCAAATCCCTCGAAAAGAATATTGCAGAGCATTCCCGCTACCGCCAGAACGAGCCACTTCACATCGGAGTGGATCAGGGTCTCCCGGAGAAGCGACGGAGAGAAACTATCGGATCTGGATACGACCGCCCAGATACTGAACACCATCAGTACCAGAAACAGAAGCATCCATGGCAATTTCTTCTTAAGCATATTCCGCCGGCATCTCCTTTCAGCCCTTATTCTTCAAAAGTCGAAAGCCCGCGCCATCAGCACGGGCTTTCTCCATTATAATCTATTTTCTGTCAGTTCGTGTAGTTATCGAAATAACCCTGTACCAGCACGACCGGGGTTCCCTTATCGCCGGAGCCGGAAGTCAGGTCACAAAGTGATCCGATCAGGTCGGTCAGCTGACGCGGTGTCGTTCCTTCGCTGGCCATCTTACCGACGAGGTCTTTGTCCTTTGCCTTGATGCTCTCGGAGATCGCCTTCTTGAGTTCTTCGCCGGACAGATCCTTAAAGTCATTATCCGCGAGGTACTTCAGTTTCAGTTCATTCGGTGTGCCGATCAGGCCATCGGTAAATGCCGGAGATACGACCGGATCTGCGAGTTCCCAGATCTTTCCCTGCGGATCCTTAAATGCACCGTCACCATATACCATTACTTCGACGCACTTTCCGGTCGCATCGAGGATATTCTTCTGGACGGCGAGCACCAGCTCTTTGCACTCTCTCGGGAAGAGCTTGACCTGATCCTCGGTCGCCTTATTGGATCCGAGCAGGCCGTACTTCTCATTGCATCCGCTTCCGTTCACAGGCGCGTTCATGATCTCGTCCATGCCGAATACTTTCTCTGCACCTGCCGCAAGAAGGATCCTCTTGGTTCTGGCGCGGGTGTGGATATCGCAGTTGATGACGTTCTTTGTATAGTCGAGGATCGCCTTCGGCTGGTTGGCGAAGATGATCTCTACTTCACATCCCGTCGCCTTGATGAGATCGCCGTAATATGCCACATAATCGACACCGGTAAACTCATGCTTATTCTCGCCGAAAAGCTCTCTGTACTTCTCCAGAGAGAGGACGTCGCTATACGGATTCACGCCCGCTTCATCGATCTTATCGAGGCTTACCAGGCAGTTGCCGACTTCATCGGAAGGATAGGAGAGCATCAGAACAATCTTCTTACATCCCATTGCGATACCGCGAAGGCAGATCGCAAAACGGTTTCTGCTTAAGATCGGGAAGATGACACCGACGGTCTCTCCGCCGAGCTTTGCTTTTACATCAGAAGCGATGTCCTGCACCGTGCAGTAGTTTCCCTGGGATCTTGCTACGATGGACTCTGTCATCGCGATGACGTCACGGTCGCGGAGTTCGAATCCTTCGGATTTTGCCGCCTCCAGTACGGACTCTGTGACGATTTTACTAAGATCGTCTCCCTGACGGATGATCGGGCAGCGGATGCCCCGTGAAACTGTACCAACTCTGCGCTCTGCCATATGAACGTCCTCCTGAAATATAGTTATTCCACGGCGCGCAGCAGCGCTTGTTCGCACGACTCCATCGCCGTTTCTTTCACAACGCTTCTATTATAATACGGCTACCTGATTTATGAAAGAAGTTTATACCCGGCGGATACCTTTGAGGAACGAGTCACCGTCCTCCGGATCGTCTTCGTCTCTTCTTCTCCTGCTTACTACGGCAAAAGCACTTGCCCCGATCAACAGGAGCAGTCCCGCACCCAGGATCGCCTTCACCGTGAAATCGATACCGGTCGGGATTACGGCCTTCTTCGTATTTGTAAAGGTTACTGTCTGGTTTGCTGTAAGTACTCCGGTTGCCACTTTTCCCGAATGGGCCGGTCCATTATCAACACTCCAAGCAGCCTCGTATTCGTTCGAGCCTTCTGTAATGGTATACGTCGTATCCGGCGGAAGTGCAAACTGGATCGATTCACCATGAGCCAGCTGGAATGTAGCGGATCCGTTGTTGTTGAGTGTCACTGTCGCATCTGTTCCATCCGGATAGCGGACATTGACCAGGCCATTCTGATAAGCAATACCATTGGCATCACTGAATGTCGCAGTAAAATCAAACTTCTGATCGCGGCTTCCCATGTTACCGGTAACCGTCTTTGTCACTGTAAGCAATTTGGTTGCAGAAGGATCTTTGATCTTCATCTCGAAGGACATGGTTCCCGGCACGGAATCATCCGAAGTGACTGTTACATCTGCATAGTTGTTCAGAAGCGTAATTCCTCCGGTATCACCGACTACGAAACGGACATTGTGCGACAGCGGGGAATATCCGAGAGGCGCCTGAAGTTCGCGCAGTTCGTAAGTTCCTGCCGGAAGTGTGTTATCCAGTTCTTCAAGTACACCATCGGCATTAGATACCATATCCGCGTAACCCGGTAGCGGATCATAGTCGAACATGGTAACCGGACCGACCTTGATCTGCTTATGCAGCGCGAAGTGTGCACCCTGAAGCGGAGAGTCATCATCTGCGTCGACTTTCAGCACACGGAGTGAATATGTCATATTCCAGATGCTGAGAAGTGTATCGTCTCCCTGCTGTACGACACTTGTGCCAAAGTAGTTACTCGAAGAAGTATCGATCACAAAGCCCTGCACGTCATCAATAAACTTTACTTTGATACTATCTGTCGGACAATAATACCCAACCGGCGTCTTAATCTCCGTCAACTCATAAATCGTTCCCGGAACAAAGAATGCTTTCGTGATATGGCCATTGCTGTCAGACACAAACCTCTTGCGGAACGGGTGTGTCGGATCCGTAGAAACTACAGTAAACTCCGCATTTTGGAGCATGTTCACACCCTGCCAGTCCGTCTTTGTAAGACCAAGACCCGGACGGTCATTGGTGACGTTATCCACACGAATATTGGATCCATTCACCAGTGAACCCTGGTCATAAGTAACGGTGTACTCATAGTCAACTTCCGACGTTGCTCCTGTCATCGTTCCACCGATGGTGATCTTGCCACCATCTGCGATCGGTGTTACGACACACGATGGATCAAGCGTCACCACGCCATTGGAAGCCACGCTGTACGTTCCATTGAGTTCGACTTCACGGATCACATAGTCATTCAGAGTAAGCCCAGTATCCAGATGTTCGAAGTACCAGTAGGATGTGTCTTTGTTCGTCTTGATGCAGTGAACAGAATCTTGAGCAGTCGGATCCGGATGAGCCAGAACATAGCCGCCGTTTCCGTCCGACTTATATACTGCGAAGAATGCATCTGCATGGCTGTCCATGAAGTCCTTATCTGTCCACTCTTTGTATACACGCAGACCGTAACCCTTGAGGTTGTTGACTACCACCTTCGGATTTACATCGGTCCCCATCGTACCACTGTACGGATCAAGATACGGTCCCGTACTCGTAGCAGATTGAGATGTTTCATCAGCATCGCTCCAGTAAACGTAATCTCTTCTCGAATAGCCATCCGGGACCTCATTGTCACGCTCTTCCACCATGTAGTGAGATCCGACCATAAGGCCTTTTACTTCTACCGTGTACCAGGCGGGGATCTTGGAAATCGCGCCATACATAGAAGTCTGGAAAGTTGCGCTTTGTTTCTCTGCAACAGTCAGATCCGAAAAAACAGTCTTCCCGAGAGAACGGAAGTCTTTGTCCGTCGAGCTCCAATAGCAATAGTTTCCGTTCTGATCCTTGACGTGATAGTTATACATATATGCTTCATGACCGCTCTTATTCTGTGGCGTGATAGCATCATCATACTCACCGGTAAGATACAGGCGGAAGTTGAAGCGTACATCGGTAGATGAAATTGGTTTAACTCCATCCTCTTCAAACAGTTTCTTCTGAATATTCAGCGTACGCACAGCCGCCGGATTGATTTTATTGTCGTACTGAACGTTAGTACGGTCTTTGGCCTTCGCATATAGAATTGAATAATTATTCCGGTTGTTCGTCGAGTCTGTTGTAGTCGTAATCGTCTCACTACCATTGTTTACAGAAACACTTTGGTATATATCCGTATTAACAGCGCACTCTACGATCTTGTATTCCACCATATTATCCGGGAATGTGATCTCACATTCTTCTCCCGGCTTGAGGAAAAACACATTTGAATAATCCACTCCGTCAATGGTGCACGAAGATTCAAACGGTACAGGATCATTGGTTCCACGATAGACCACGCTCATTCCGCTGGTATTTCCCGTAATCGGGCACTCAATGATCTGCGCCTGATCATCCTTCTTAGTATAGAAGATCTGGAACGGGAACTCTGCCATAACAGAATCAACATCATCGATACCGGAAACCTTCTTGCCGAGAACGACTTTACCCGGTGTAACGGAGGACTGGTTGAACTTCATGTGAAGGTTCGATGCACCGCCGCCACGCTCGAGATAGAAGATTCTCATGGTATGGGATGTATAGTCTCTAAATACGAAGCCGCCCTTTCCGTTTGTGACAAACAATCCGTCAACATATGCCTGCGCTTCTTCCGCAGTATGATTATCACGGCCGAGATAATTGTTATAAAAGATCGTCTTCAAATCAGACTCTTCGCCATTGACAATGACCCTGCCGGTTGCAAAATTGATCGATCCGGCCATAGCACTGTGGCATCCGCCGAGGTCAATGACCAGTTCATCGTCAACATAGAGCCAGAAGTCGTCGTCTCCTGTGAACTCGTAGATAATATCGTGGCCCCAGTCATCCAGTCCGCTTGGGGTCTGGATAAAGGAAGCAGTCAGCTCCATTCCGAATTGGAGGTTCGGATTATCTACACGGTAGAGTTTTTCATATTTTCTCGGATCACTGTCCGGAAGACGTCCGGCAGAATTGTCGTTCAATCTGGCGTTCATGTTATACAGATTCAAAGCATTTTTCTGCGCATAGTGATTCTCCGTAAGCTTATTGTATGGCAGGAACTGACCATGTTGCAGTGTGGTTTTCTGTTGGTCATCGTGCGTTCCCAACTGCTGGTATACTGTAAATTCCGTTTCGGAATCATTCAACGATGCAAAATTCTGAGTACTGTCATATTCGAAGTATCCTGTAGCAGCATGCGTCGATTCAATAAACAGATGGTTTACTGTTTTCGGGGTGGTAAAGAGAGTATTGAGCGAAGCTCCGCCCTCCGTAATGGTCGGATAACCATTCTCTCCAAGTTTTGTAGAGAGAATATTTGTATGATGGCGATCAGAGACTTCATTAGCGTGCAGCTGCTCAAGAGTCCAACACATGTCCTCTTTCGATCTAAAATCCTGCATCTTCATCACGATACCATACGTATTGTTATCAACTGTATCCACCGTAGTAAGGTCGACATCCGTAGTCAGATCGTCCTGAATAATGGCGAAATAGAAGTCTTCCGCCTCGGAAAAATCACCCGCCGCGATATTTTCCTGATCCGTGGTAATTACGCTGGAATAAGCATAACTATCATCGTCCCATGCAACGATAGAAGAATAATACCGGTCGCGCTTTCGTCCATCGAGCTGGATACCGATTTTAGAACTCGAAAGGATCTGTCCGTCAGTAAGCTGAGGCGCAATATACTTCTGAGAATACTCATTATAGAGTTCATAATAATTATTCTCATTCTCTTTTCCGGAAGTATAGCCTTCGTTGTAATAGATCGTGAAATCCCAAAGCAGTGTATTGATCAGGTTATCCGTCCACTGCAGGTAGTCACCGCTCTCATAGCAAAGAACCAGGTTTCCGTCGTGATCGATCGCATAGTATTTATATTCGTATCTTCCCTTGGCATCATCATATACCCAGCGGCGCGTATATACGATGACCTGCTCTCCGTTTTCAAGAGTCGGATCGGATACGCTTATCTTCTTTGCGGAATATGTCTTCTCATAATCGGGGGTTAGATCTCTTTCTTCTGCCAGATATAACCAGCGGTCGTTATTGTTATTGATGTTAAATCCTGTATCCGCAGACCCGCTGAATGTGAGCATATCGGTTCCATTCATCAGCGAGAGCTGTCCTGCCGCCGTGCCGGTTCCCGGGACTACACGGACAGTCGTCGGAGTTGTCGACATCGACAGACCGGAAGATGTGATCGTCAGATATTTACCGGATTCATCCTGAAGATAATAATTATCCTCACTTACCCAGGTAAATGTCCACATCGTCGCATTTTCTTCTGCGGAAACGTAGAGTTTATCCTGATGAGCCGTTCCTGTTTTCGTAACAACGGCAACCTGCAAAGATGCAAGGTTCGTGCTGTTCAGAGCTGTTGACTGAAGTGTTCTTCCCGCGTCACCGCCCTTTGTATTCAGAAGAGCAGCAGTTTTTCCATTCAGCCCATACGGGTCATGTTCTTGTGGCTCGTAGTACCAGAAACACATCGGCATCCAGCCATCCTTAGGCTTATAAGCCGCAAAAGACCGTCCCTTGTTATTTCCTTCAAGTTTGTCACCATTCTGCGAAGTAATATAGTATCCGTTCGATTCAATATCCCACGTATTCGTAAAGTCTACACCATCAAGTTCAGTCTTTTTAAAATCAGCATTTGTTTGTGTGTTCGCGGTAATAGTAAATGCAGTAGCACTCGACTCTGTTGTAGTAAATATCAGACTGGTTCCATTCTGTTTGAGATACTTCTTAGTCGTTCCATTCGTATCCAGACAGTAGATTTTAAACTGATTTGAATTTGCGCCACCCTGTCTTTCAAAATAGTACAATACCGCACCCGCTTGTGGTGCATATGGAATCACTTTGCCCGGGCCGATCGGTGTTTTTAAAATACCGCTTCGAGAGCCATCGCTAAAGTCGAACTGAGTATCTGTAAAAGTAAAACCGTACGGGTGTCCGAAGTATACGCCTGCGCCCGGAGCACCTTTCTCTACCAGTTCATTCAGAGTTGTAACGCGTCTGTACGAAGAACCAAGTCCGCCGGCAGCAGGTCCGGGAACGATCGCATACGCGGAGAATCCTTCTGCTTCGAAGTTGACCTCTGTTCCTTCCAGAGAATGGTTTGAGAAGTTATCCACTACAGTTCCTTCCTGATCATCCGGGAGGTGAACTACGCTGATATCATTCTCGACAACTTCCTTCAGGACGATCTTAACGGAGACTGTTGTTCCTTCGGCCGGTTCGCACTCGACGTCGTTGCACATCAGGCTGATGTCGAAGAAACGTGCATTTTCACAGTCTTCTGCATCCATTACCTCGGACAGTTTCTCACTGTATTCCGCTATCATTTCAGGAGCGAGGATCTCGTTAACGACCAGTCTCGCATTCGACGGAATACCAGTTTCCGGTCCGTAGGAAACAAAGACCGAATATGTATCATCCTCGAAGAAGAGTTCTGTCTTATTGGATTCCGGTTCTTCTGTCGGATCAGCCGAAGTTGTTTCATCCGAAGTATCCGGAACAGTTACCTGATCCGAATCATCCGGGATAGTTGCTTCATCCGAATCGCTCGGTGTTTCATCTGTATCTGAAGGTTCATCGGTATCCGATGTCTCATCACTTTCAGTTACATCCGTATCGGATGTTTCGGAAGAATCAGAGGTATCCGACGGATCTTCCTTGTCAGAGGAAGTTTCTTCGGATGTCTCCTCTTCCGATGTTTCGGAAGGAGTTTCTTCCGTGAGTTCTGTGACGATACCTGATGTGGTTTCAGATGTTTCATCATCCATTTCTTTGGCAAGGACGAGACCGGTCGATGTCATAAGGTTTGCGACAACGAGCAGAAGTCCGACGGCACGGCGGAATCCCTTCGAGCGGAATCCCGAAGTCATAGATACCCACAGGGCAGATAACATAGCAGCAAAGGAGCGGTTATTCTTCATAGTCCGGCTCCTTTCTCTTTATGGACGCAAGGAGGAGTAGTGTTGCGCCCGTAGCAAGAAGTATCCATGCTCTGCCCTGATTGGTTTTTCCCGTATCACCGGTCTTCACAACCGGATCTTTTCTTCTGATTGCATCATTAACAAATGCCACTTCTGTCGGTTTAACCATCCCATCTTTTGCCAGGATGACCTGATATTCCAGACCACCCTCGTTATTGTTGGTAACAAACAGTGTCACCATGTACACCGTATCGTCGTAGATGATGTTTTTATTGTCGCCCGCCTTCTCAAAGACCTTGTAGCGGTATGTGCCGGGCTCATCGATAACGACACCGAATTTTGCGTTTCCGGATCCGTCCACCTTCACGACGTCCTCCTGGGGCGCCGGAGAAGATGCATCGAGTCTTTCGATCACAAATTCATAGCTGCTGTCTATACCCGCCGCCTTTACGCAGCTGAACGGAATCTCAGCAACGATCGGCGTGTATTCAAAAGCAGCTCTTACCGGAGAATTCGCGCACGAAAGGATGACACACAGCGTCATGATGACTGCCAGTGCTTTTGCTAAAGAAATATATTTCTTCATTGAACCTTTCAAAGCTCTAATCTCCGATTATTTTTCTAATATGTATGCAAATACGACGATCCTCGTCGTTGAGGTATCACCTGCGCAGGTACTGAGGCACAAAACCCTGTGGTTTACTTCTATGCCCTTCTCACTCAGGAATGCATACAGATCCTCATAGTATTCAGGATTGAAGATGAAATCGTCCTTGGCATCTGCCGACATAGCATAGAATGCTTCCAGCTCATACATCACCTTACCATCCCGTCCCACCAGCAGTTCACCGTGCCTGTGGGAAGTAAGATAGTCTTCATCGAGATAATCATCGAGCGCTCCGAACATCACACCATATTCCATGTGGTGTCCGTAGATGACCGAGTATTCATCAGTGAAATCCTTGCTGTTTCTGCTGTCCAGGAAGATACTTCCGGAAAGTGAAAACTGTCCGTACGGGTCTTTGTTCAGATATGCGGCATTGTCTTCCCCCTGCATGATCGGATAGTCGATATTCGTATCGTCCATCGTGATCCAGCCCACCATATCCGATGTGATCGGTGAATCGGCAACAACACCGTCTTCTTCCGCCACACCCGGCTTATATTTCAGATAGGATCTGTCATTCGCATGATCGAAGACATACCAGGTATCATAGAGTGCATACACGGCAATAAGCAGCGCGATCACAAAGATCGTGAGCATCGTTTTCTCGTATATGCTGTTCATGGTTTTCCAGAACGTTCGCATAGGATCTCCCGGACACAGTGCACCCGCTCGAAGATACGGTCAATTCAATCGGCCGCTTTTCCCCGAGGAAGGATCACTCTTCAGCTGTCTCAGCCTCGTCTTCCTGTGCTCTGTTCTTTGCAGATCTTACTGCGAAGAATACTACGCCTGCTACAGCGATAAGAGCAACAATGATTACAGGAGTTGCAACAAGGAGAACACCTGTCGGGATAACACCCTTCTTCTCATTGGTGAAACCGGTATGCTTATCAGCGTTCATTGTTCCGGTCAGCTCGTCATTCAGAGCATCCACGCCGGCAGTTCCGTCCCAGTCCAAAGAAGAATTCGTTGCAGAGATCTTCGCTATACTTGTGTAGTCTTCCGCTTCCTCAGAAACTGTATAACTGCATCCTTCCGGAAGACCGAGGATCGTTACGTAGTTACCATCCTGCAGATAGAAGTTATAACCGGTATTAAGTTGTGCACCCGTGAGTTCCGTGATGTCGTTTGCTGTAGCCATATCCGCAGCGGTATAGGTCGTCGCGGTCGTCTTTACCGGTCGAAGTACTGCTTCACCCATATTAACCGGGAACTTATCATCTATATTAAGATTTTCGCTTTTAACAGTTACCTTAAAATACTTGTCACGGGAACCCTGGTTTCCGATAACTTCCTTACCGAAAGTAAGATCGTGGGTCTTGTAAGCGTTCATGATGTAATTGGTTTTTGTTCCGGCACTGGTAGCTTCTGTTACCGTGTTGCCGCCTGCAACAACATAGATACCCGATTCTCCAATAACAACATTGCCGCTGACTGCATCACCATTCGTAGCATTTGTTCCGACACTCGGAGCAGCTGTGACTTTGCCCTGGTACATAACATAACCTGTAACTGCAAGTGCCGGTGTTGATGCGCCTGTGTCCTCAACATAAACATCCAGTGTTCTAACTCTTGCACCTTCTCCGGTTGCCTCGGTTAGTCCGGCATTTACATCGTAAAGCACGCGGGAATCTCCATCTGCCTCGGTGATATAGTAGCGGTATACGCCCGGCTCACTATATGTAGCAGCAGTAAGATCGATCTCAACAGGTAATGTGACCGTCTTATAATCACTAGATACGCCATGTGCATTTGTTGCATCTGCTGTCATCAAAGAGGTAAAAGTGACTTTTTTATCTGCAATCGTTCCTGTACCGTTCAAAACAGTAATCGTTGGGTTGTTTTGATCAGTCGGATCGCCTGTTACAGCGCCACCGCCAGCCGTCGAGAACGTGAATTCCAGATTCGGGATAACTGCGTCCTTGTCTACGATCAAGGTCTTATAGAATGTGACCTTGTTACCAGCTATCGCAGCATACTGCGTGTTCGTGTCTGCCGCTGATACCGGCACTACAAGGGCAGTCATTGCGACTGCAGTTACCAGCAAGGCTGATAACGTTTTAAATAGTTTTTTCATTTTTGTCCACTCCTCCTAAAAAATGAAATTCTTTCTTATATTCCCCGCCGGCGCAGGACGAGAATGACTTCTCCTTCTACGTCTGACATGGGAATGGCCCCATATGTTCTACTATCACCCGGGTCAGATCGGTAATCGTTCAGAACGAAGACCGTTCCCTGCGGGACGATATACGGATATGAAATGGCGGATCCTTCCGCGGTAGTGGGATAGACTACATCTTCTACGATGTTGTAGCCGTTTACCGTTATGCACTGGTCCGTGATCCGGACTTCGTCGCCTTCTTTGGCTACGATCCGGCCGAACTTGAGTTCACCGTCATGTTTGTAAGCGATCTCTTCTCCTGCCCCGGGCTTCCCGAGTTTATATGTGATGACCAGATCCCCATCCTTGATCATCGGATACGATGCGTTGCCATGGTTGACATGGATCCCGACCACGAAGACCAGAAGGATCACGACGGCTGCCGCCGTGATAGCGATCTTGATGAAGAATTCGATGGCGAAGTCTTTCGCGGTTTTCTTCTTCCGCTTCTTCTTCGTTTTCGCCGGGGATTTCTTCTCCGGCTTCTTTTCTTCATCCGAGGACGGCTTTTCAGCTTCTTCTGCCGCCTTCTCCGCGCTCGATCCCTCGGAAACAACTTCAGGTTCCGACTCTGTCACTGTATCTGTAACAGGTTCCTCCGCGGGTTTTCCCTCCACATCGGACACCTCGGATGTCACTTCCTCGTTTTCAGGAAGCTCTTCCGTCGGAAGCAGTTTGTCTTCACCCGGCAGATCGTTCATAAGCAGGTTCGATCGATACTATTCTCCTCTCCTAATGTTACCGTTTTGGGGTACGTCAAAATGGGCGCAAGCACCCAAGTTTTCAATACTATTATACACGCATCCCGCGAAATGTGAAATTAATTTAACATTTCGTTTGTTACGGGAGTGTAAATATTTCCTGTTATTTTAGGAGTTATGAAGTTGGCAAATGCTTATTCTGCGTCGGAAAAGTCTTCCCAGGAACGGTCATCTTCGACATAGCCTGTCTTACTCTTCGCACGGGCGATCAGCTTGATGATCAGGCCGGAAATGAGGATCAGCGCGATGATGCCCCAGCCGAAGAGGATATTGGCCTTAAGAGAGTAGCCGTCATTCTTGCCATAGATACCGCCGCCACGCACGAGGTTGACCAGATTCCAGGTGAAAAGCCCGCCCAGGACTATAGGAGAGATCACCTTGATGGATGGCAGGAACCACCATCCCGGCATCTTGAAGCTCTTCGTGTTTCTATTGATCTGATCAAGGATCTTCGCCGTATGGAAGAACCAGCCGGCAACGACTACTTCGAGAATACCCGTCAGAAGGAGCGTGTAGCTGTTGATGAAATAGTCCACGATATCGAGGATCGCAAGACCTGCACCGGTCACATAGATAAGGCTGATGACACCCTCGATGATGCACAGTGTCAGCGTCGTCTTTTTCTTATTCAGATGGAACTTGTCCGAGATCGCCGTGGAGACACCTTCGATAATGGAGAACAGGGAGTCGATCGCCAGTGTGATCAGGCAGAAGTAGAAGATAAAGGCGAAGATCATGTTGACCACGCCGCTTCCGGAGAGCTTGACGATCGCTTGAGGATAGATGATAAATGCGGTCTTGATGCCGGATGCGGACATATTATCCAGCATGCCGACACCCGCCATGGTCGTGAACATGACGACACCTGCGAGAACACTGATGATCATGTCTGAAAACGCAATGATGATGGAGTCCACCGCGATATTTGCTTTTTCGTCGAGAAAAGAACCGTACGCGAACATGATTGCCATCGATGTCGAGAGTGAATAGAATACCTGTCCGATCGCATCGATCCAGAGATTGGAATCACTAAGTGCGCTCCACTTCGGGATAAAGAGCTTGGAAACTCCGCTCAGCGCTCCCGGCATGGTAAAGCCTCTGACCGCCATGACCAGAAGGCATATGACCGGAAGAGATACCGTGTATTTTACGACCTTTCCGACGGTCGTCGTACCATTGCGGATACATACATAGCACAGCACCCATGCGATGAGAAGGCAGATCAGGACCGGCCATGCGATCGTCGTAAAGCCGGACGTCGTACCGGTCGTCTTGATGGTATTTGCCCACAGCGAGCTGGCCGCTTCCGTATCACCGGTCATATTCATGAACTTAAAACTCATAAAGAACATCATAATGACCCAGGCAAACACAGCTGCATAGTAAATGGAGATGCAGATACCATTGGACACGCCGAGCCAGCCGACATGTTCTGCGTGCTTATTCAGTGCACGCATCGATCCAGGCGCGCCCTGCTTCGTATGTCTTGCCACCGCGATCTCCACCATCAGAAGCGGGATACCGATGACCAGCATGGCAATAAGATACACAAATAGGAAAGCTCCTCCGCCGTATTTTGCCGCCAGTCCCGGAAAACGCCAGGCATTTCCGAGGCCTACCGCAGAACCGATCGCGGCTAAAATAAATGTAGATCGGGATGACCACTTATCACGCATGAGAAACTTTCCCCCTCAAAAAAAGCTCGCGGGCGCTTGATTTCGCCCACGAGCCATTATAGCATACCTTATTCGAATTCATGGTGATCCAGGATCGCCGAAAACTGTTCCTTCGCTTTTCGTTTCTCGACAGAGTTGCCATACTTCATCGTAGTTTTAAAATCCTGAAGCGCAATGATCAGTATTTCACGCTCGAAGCTCAGTGTCTCCTCGATGATCCGCTCTGCCCGGGAGATTAGGTGCTCCTGTTCCTCATCTTTTTTCTCGCTAAAGCGAAGAGAATCGAGTTTTGCTTTGATCCGCTCCATGTCTTTCGGCGACAGCCGGACATTACTGTCCAGAAGCATTTTGGTGGTCGTTTCCTTGTCTGCATTCGTAATATCGACGATCAGAATACCGTTAATGTCATAGGTCAGCCGTGCCGACGCGATAAAGTCGTGTTTCTTCGTTGACGGACAGGAGATCGTGATCGAACCGAGTTTTATATTATTCTCCGGGATGATGCTTTCTCCCTGAAAAATGTCGAATGTCACCGATGTCTGATTATCGCGTATTGCGTAGTAGTCTCTTATATTACTGCACGGGAGCATCGAATTTCTCTCGATAATGAAAGACATGATGTGTTCATCTGTTTTGAAATCAAGCGTCGATGTCCCTAGTGAAAACGGACAGATATCCGTCATCACCACTTCTTTTAAGTCAGCATTTTTCGACTTGATCCCGGAGTAAATACCTGCACCAAAGCCGATAGCGGTATCCGGGTCGATATCGGTACACGGCTTTATGCCGGTCACCTTCTCGATATAGGATATGACCGTCGGCATCTTACAGCTTCCGCCTACCAGTACGATCGCCTCGAGATCACCGGGACGGAGCCGGCTGTCCTTCAGCACTTTTCTGATCGGCTCATGAATCTTCTCAAAAACATCATGCGAGATCCGGATCAGCTCATTACTATCAAGCGCGAGGGAATACTTCTGATCGTTAAGAACGACGGACATGACTGCCATCGGATTCGTCGAGAGCGCGATCTTCGTCGTCTCTGCCATCCGGTAGATGATCGCCCGTTCTTCCGAACTAAGATCTGACTCCGACAGATTATTCGTCTCGCAGAAATGTCTATAGATCGCTTCATTAAAGTCTTTTCCGCCCAGCTGGTTATTCCCGGCCACCGCGATGATCTCCATGACGCTGTCAAAGGAATCGATGATCGATACATCGAGCGTTCCGCCGCCGAAATCGACGACCATATACGTACCGTCTTTCCACTCATGGTTATGGAGATAGGCCAGAGCCGCCGCGGACGGTTCATTGATCAGGCGCTCGCACTTGATGCCGGCAAGTTCTGCCGCCTGCTTCGTCGCGACCCTCATCTTGTCATTGAAATACGCAGGAACAGAGATCACGGCTTCTTCGATCTCCTCTCCCAGAAACTCTTTCGCGTCAGAGACGATCTTCCGAAGCACGATCGAGGAGAGCTGCTGGGATGAGAACTTCTTGTCCCCGAGCGAGTATTCCCGGTCGGTCCCCATCGTCCGCTTAAACTCGGCCGCCGTGAGATCCGGATGCGTGACCAGTCTTTCTTTTGCCACGTCACCGACGATCACGTTCCCGTCGTCATCCACACCCACCACAGAAGGGGTGAGTGCTTTTCCCAAGGCATTACGGATCAGCTTCACGCCACCCTCCGTATATACCGTAGCAAGACTGTTCGTTGTCCCCAGATCGATTCCGATAATTGCCATAAATTGCCCCCTTAATTATGAATTCTTCGCCTCTGCATCGTGCCGTATCTTCAAAGACATTAATACCGCGGCGATGCCTCCGAGAATTCCGCCTGCCACAATAAAGATTATATTCGACGCGCTAAAAGCTGTCATCGTTGAGAAAGATACGCCCCAATAGAGCATATTCGCCAGACACATAATCGAGATAAATGCTGCGGTTTCGGTAAGTACCGGCTCAAAAGGACTCAGCGCCGGTGTGGACATTAATGTTAACGTGAAAAACCGGAAGAAGAAAAAGATTCCGATCTCTGCTGCAAGGAGAAGCAGTCCCGGGAACACTTTTCTGCCCCACATTCCCGCATGATAGACCAGGACAGTCATCGGGATGATCACGACTAATGAAGCAAGGAAAGCCAGAAGATTGAACAGCACTTGCTTATCGGTTTCGTCCGGTCTGCTTTTTACGTTCTTGCTTTTCGTGACCTTCTCTTCCACATGCCGGCTGTAGAAATCACATTCCTGCCGGATGATGTCGCCGGCTTCCGTATCATAGCTATATGCATCATACAGAAGCCTCCGGAAATCGGCATTCACGAGCACGCGTTTTATTAAAGGCTCCTTGAAAAATACCCGCCACACGCCGGCATCATCACACAAGTGATAAAGCACCCGGTACATGGTAAAAAGTTCTCCTGCATGAGGTAAGAGCGTACCAAGCTTCCAGCGGGCGACGTTTTCTTCCGTGTCGACACCGTTCTCTTCTTTGAAGCTCACTATTTTTTCCAGCTGTTTCTCTATCTCATCGGAAAAGTCTCTCTCCCCGGTATCGACGGAGGAGAAGTCATACGGAGATTTCTTCTGCTCCTCGCGAGGCGCAGATGTGTCTCTCCGGACCGGATTTTTGCCAACAGATTCAAAATCATACTCAGGGGAGGATTCGTCGTCATCCTCACGGGAAGAATCATCGTCCTCCTCTGTCTTTCGGACGATGACAGGCAGGTCTTCTCTCTTCTGGACCGGCAAATTCCGAGCGATCATAAACGGGGGCCTGGAATTACCGGAAGCATAGGCGATTGCCTGCTTATACGCAGTATGGATCCTCCGGAATCCATCCGGATCGTCCTCCGGAGAGATCTGATGCGCAAGCTTCGCATAAGCCTTCTTGATCGCAAGCTTATCCTTCGTTATTTCTATGCCAAGTATTTCCCAACAAGATTCTTCCATCCATCCGCACTCTTTTCATCAGACATCCCCTACTGACGATTATACATTATTTACAGGAGGTTTTCCGCTATGAATGCAAAAAGCAAAAGAGGCGGGCTCCGTTGGTACAGAGTCTGCCTCTTTTTGCGCACGAAAATGAATATTCCAGCGTTCTTTCTTTTTACCAGATGACGTTGATTTCTTTTACTTCTTCGACTTGATCTCTCTTCTTGATGAAGCCGGGTGCGACCTGCGGGAACAGGGCACAGGACAGGACATCTTCTTCCGACTTGGCAAAATCACTCACCTCGGCGCGAAGTGTCTCCATCTCATTGGCGATGCGGTCCGCCGGACGGCACTCGATAACTTCTTCCTCGCCGATGGCCATCTTTCTGATCTCTTCATTTACCTTACCCGGAAGTCTTCCGTATTCTCCTCTAAGGAGCATCTTCGACTCCTTCGGGAATGTCTTATAGCGTCCCATCAGGACGTTCATGACCGCCTGGGATCCGACGATCTGGGAAGTCGGAGTAACCAGCGGCGGATAGCCGAAATCTTCTCTTACACGCGGAACCTCGGCGAGTACTTCTTCAAAGCGGCTCTCTGCACCTGCCTGCTTGAGCTGGTTCAGGAGATTGGAGAGCATGCCGCCCGGTACCTGATAAATCAGGGTATTCGGATCGACACGAAGGACCTTCGGATCAAGGATCCCCTGATCCTGCAGTTTCTGGGCAACTCCCTTAAAGTGGGCGGCCGCTTTTGAAAGTGACGGGAGATCCAGGCCCGTATCTCTCGGCGTTCCCTTAAAGGCGGCAACCAGAGATTCCGTTGCCGGCTGGGAAGTACCTGTCGCCAGAGGAGACAGCGCCGTGTCGATGATATCCACACCGGCCAGTGCCGCAGCGTAATAGACCATCGCGCCGGTTCCGGTCGTATCGTGTGTATGCAGGTGGATCGGAACATCCACTGCTTCTTTCAGTTTGCTGACGAGAGAATATGCGGTCGAAGGCAGGAGCAGGTTCGCCATATCCTTGATGCAGATAACATCCGCACCCATCTCGACCAGGTCTTTCGCCTGCTTCACGAAATATTCTTCGTTATGCACCGGGCTCGTCGTATAGCTCAGTGCCGCCTCGCAGGTGCCGCCGTATTTCTTAACCGCACGCATCGGGCTCTCCATATTTCTTACATCGTTCAGCGCGTCGAATACACGGACGACGTTGATGCCGTTCTCGATCATTCTTCCACAGAAGGACTCGACCACGTCGTCTGCATAGTGACGGTATCCCAGAAGGTTCTGCGCGCGAAGAAGCATCTGAAGAGGTGTCTTCGGCATCGATTTTTTCAGAGTGCGGAGTCTCTCCCACGGGTCTTCTCCGAGGAAACGCATGCAGGAGTCAAAAGTCGCTCCACCCCAGCACTCCAAGGACCAGTAGCCCATGTTATCCAGGATCTCACATGCCGGAAGCATATCCTCGATACGCATTCTCGTCGCCGCCTGCGACTGATGCGCATCTCGAAGAATAGTATCCGTTATGAATAACTTTTTTTCAGGCATTTCAAGCATCTTTTTCTACCTCGATCTTTATCCTTTCCGGGAATTACTCTACTTCGAAAAGGAACTGTCCGGAAGCGACCGTATCGCCCTTATTTACAGCGATGGACTTGATCACGCCATCCTTCGGGCTGCTGATATCGTTTTCCATCTTCATGGCCTCGAGAACGACGACTGCCTCACCGGCTTTAACTGCGTCACCAGCTGCCTTATTGACACGAAGGATCGTTCCCGGCATCGGAGCATTGACACTTCCCGCGCCACCGGAAACCGGTGCTGCGGAAGCCTTCGCTGCTGGAGCAGCGGCAGGTGCGGTTTTTACAGCAGGAGCTGCGGCTACAGGTGCTTTTGCAATGGAAGCAGCTGCCTTTGCTTCGCCTTCCTTCAGCGCCTCGACTTCGATCTCATAAGATTTTCCATTCAGTGTGATCTTGTATTTGCTCATAGTAATTCATCCTCCAAAGAGTATTTCTTATAGCTGATATTATTCTCACGGATATATTTCTGAAGACCCGATTCGCCAAGTTCGCGGAAGCTCACCACGCGAAGATCGGATGGGGCATTCCCTGTCTCCTCAGCGATCGCAGCGACCGCCATCGCGACGATTTCTTCTTTCGTTAATTCTTCCATAGGTGACCTCCATCAGAGCGGGATGTTGCCGTGTTTCTTATACGGACGGGACTGTGACTTCGTCTCGAGAGACTTAAGCGCGCCTGCGATCTTCGATCTGGTTTCTTCCGGAAGGATGACCTCATCCACATAACCGCGGTTTGCCGCAACATACGGATTCATGAACTTATCGTTATACTCTGCGACGAGTTCTGCTCTCTTTGCATCCTTATCCTCAGCCGCCTCAATTGCCTTACGGCCGATGATCGCGACCGCGCCGCTTGCACCCATAACGGCGATCTCGGCGATCGGCCATGCAAATACGACATCCGCGCCCAGGCCCTTACTGTTCATGGCGATATACGCTCCGCCGTATGCTTTTCTCATGATGACCGTGACCTTCGGGACAGTCGCCTCAGCAAAAGCATACAGTAGCTTCGCGCCGTGGCGGATGATACCGTTATGCTCCTGATTGGATCCGGGCATGAAAGCCGGAACATCGACGAGAGTCACGAGCGGGATATTAAAGCAGTCGCAGAAGCGGATGAAACGCGCACCCTTGTCGGACGCATTGATCTCGAGGGATCCTGCGATGCAGTTAGACTGGTTGGCCACGATACCGACGGTCTTTCCATCGATACGCGCAAATCCGACGACGATATTCTTGGCAAAGTCTCTGGAAACTTCCATGAAACTTCCGTTATCAATGAAGGTGGCAATGACGTCACGGACATCGTAAGCGGCCTTCGGATTCGAAGGAACGATCTCCGGGATGCTCTCACATGCATCTACCGGGATGCCGGGAACCTCTTCCGTATAACCTTCGTTATTGTTCGGGAGATATCCGATCAGGCGGCGGACACCATTTAAGCACTCAAGGTCATCCGGATATACGAAGTGTGCCACACCGCTGACCGCAGAGTGCACACCTGCACCGCCGAGCTGTCCTGCCGTGATCTCTTCACCGGTAACGGACTTAACGACCGCAGGTCCGGTGATATACATCTGGGAAGTCTCTTCTGTCATGAAGATATAGTCGCAGATCGCCGGGGAATAGCAGGCACCGCCGGCACACGGCCCCATGATGACCGAGATCTGCGGGATCACGCCGGATGCCATCGTATTTCTCAGGAAGATCTCCGCGTAGCCGTTTAAGCTGTCGATGCCTTCTTCGATACGGGCTCCGCCGCTGTCATTCATAGATACGAAAGGTGCGCCTGCCTCCATCGCCTTATCCATCGCCAGGCAGATCTTCTTCGCGTGCACCGCACCGAGGGATCCGCCTCCGACTGTAAAGTCCTGCGAGGAAGCGTACACGAGTCTTCCGTGTACATATCCGTAACCGGTCACGACACCGTCGCCCGGTTTCTTTTTCTTATCCATACCGAAGTCTGTCGCTCCGGAAGTCATGAGGGAATTGAGTTCGACGAATGTATCATCATCGAAAAGCGCCTGCATCCTCTCTCTTGCGGTGAGTTTACCGCGGGAATGCTGCTTCTCGATACCGGCCTCTCCACCGGCCATCTCCGCCTCGAGCTGTCTTTTCTTAAGATCAGATATAGAATCGACCCACTTGCCGTCCATATAAAAGACCACCTTTCTTCTCGTTCGAATAGCACAGGAGAATATAGTTTTCCCTATACTGGTCTCTTATATGATACCAGTATTACTTTGAAAGTCAAACTATTTATTTTGATTATCAAATTATTCTAACAAAAGCACCCGCTTTCACGAATACAGAAAGCCTATGCTATTTGCAAAATAACTAAGATTTGGACAAATCTCCGTTCCTCGTAATTGATACAATCTTTTCGTTTATATAAATCAGGGTAATAATTCAGGAGAAATATAATGAACGACCTAAAAGATTTCCAGATCGAAAACGGATTTCTGATGAAATATACAGGACACGACCCCGAGGTAACGATACCGAAGGAAACGACGAATATATATAAAAAGGCTTTTGCAGGAAATACGGATCTCGTGAAACTGATCATTCCCTCCCATGTCGAGGCGATTGCTTCCAATGCTTTTTCTGATTGTACGAGTCTTTCGGAGGTCATTATCGAGAATGGAGCCGGAAGGATAGCCGGGTCTGTATTCGAAGGCTGCACGAGCCTTCGCGAGATCACGATCCCGGGAAGCTGTATGTATCTGAATTATTATCTTTTCAGAGGTTGCACCAGCCTTAGAAAAGCCACCCTTCTCCCGGGCATAACAGATATCGGTCAGGGTGTCTTTGAGGGGTGCGAAAGTCTTACGGAGATCTCGATCCCGGACACGGTGGAATCTATCGAAGACAGTGCCTTTGACGGGACCCCCTGGCTGGAAAACAAGCTTTCCGAGTGCCCCTGGTTTACGCTTCGAAGCCTCTACGATAAAGAGTATCCGTGTGGCGACATTGTGATCCCGGAGGGCACGACCGAGATCAAAGAACGGGCGTATTACCAAAATGACGGGATCAGAACGGTGACCATTCCTGAGGGAGTGACCGTGATCGGCAAGGCGGCATTCCAGTCATGCAAGCATCTTATCTCGGTATCGCTTCCTTCCACGCTGAAGAAGATCGAGAGAGGTGCATTTTACGGGTGTGAGGAACTTGAAGATATGACCATCCCGCCCTCCGTAACCGAGATCGGGCACGGGGCTTTCGCGAATACAAAGTGGATCAAGAAGAAGTTGAATAAAGACAACCTCCTCATACTGAACGGGATCCTGGCCCAGGGCGATAAATGCAAAGGAGATCTGACGATTCCTTCCAAAGTGACAAAGCTTACTGAAAGTGCTCTCTCGCAAGCTTATTCTCTGACTTCTGTCACGATCCCGGGACATATCGAAGAGATCAGTGCAGGGTGCTTCGAGAGTGACAGATATCTGACAAAGGTAACTCTGTCTGAAGGCCTGAAAGTAATCGGAAGATATGCTTTCATCGGAGTTATCATGGAAGAGATGCACCTGCCGGACAGCGTCACGGAGATCGGCGGTTATGCTTTCCGCGATTGTTATAAGATGAGGAAGATACGGATCCCGTCCGGCGTAAAGACCATAGGCGAGAATATACTTCAGGGATGCTGGGGACTGGAGAAGGTCATTGCTCCGACTCCTTATGTATGCAAAGGCCTTACCGGTACCTGTGTTGCCATCGTGATCCCAGGCGATACGAGACAATACTACTGCTATGTCGCCAAGACCCACAGTAGAAACCTCAGTATCGATGATGCCGGACAGGTCTCCCCTATCGGGGACTGGTCCGCGTACGATCTGGAAATCATCAACGGAGGACCGAAGTTCAAATACAAAATGCCCGGACGTCTGATCGGTGCGCTGGGCCGCCTTATGAACCCGTCGAAAATGACCGGACAGAACCGGACCCTTCTGATCGATCTTCTAAACAAGGAAGCCGGAAAGATGGTGGGTCTTGCGGAAGACCTGAACATGCCGGAGATCCTTCAGGACTTCCTCTCTCTTTCGATCCTGGAGGAAAAAGCACTTGCTTCGCTGAAGAAAACGATGGCGAAATCTCCTGTTCCGGAAATCGCGGCACTTGCAGAGATGGAAGTTTCGGCAGCAGCACCGAGGAAAACAGAAGAAGAGACATTTAATCCGCTGAAGCAGGAGTTCCGTGAAAAGTATAAGGCCGCCGGCGGTGACCAGATCCTTAGTGACATGAAACTTACGGGTGTGGCATTGCCTTCCGTTAAGATGAAGGATGGGTCCACGGCGCCGGAAGAGCTCTTCAAATACATCCTGGTTTCTTACGGCAGTCAGCTGGAGAAAGGGTATCAGATCCTTCCGGAAGTGGACGAAGTGACGTCAACCCTGTCCCGCATCTCGCTTTGCGAAGCTATGGATGAGATGATCAAGAATCTGAATGGTGTGGACTATCCTTCTGTTCTTCCTTTCTTGTGCCGTTATGGTAATTCCGGTCACATCCGTGCCCTGATCAAAGCATGGAACAGTTGGGGAAAATACAGCCGCTACCATAAGCGCGGTAAAGCCGCACAAAAGATATTTAACGAGGCCCTTATCTTAAGTGATACGAAAGAAGCCATTCTCTGGCTCCGGAATTGGACCGGTCTTACCAAATATGCGAAGATCCGAGGTCTATCGGTAGCTGAAGCCTATGATAAGTGCCTGTTTGATTTCGGCTTTGATACTGAAGGAAAGCGCACCTTGGATCTCGGGAAAAACACTATTGAAGTGCGACTGGGAGCGGATATGCAGCTGAGTCTTTATGATACGAAGAAGAATAAAGCCGTAAAGACTCTTCCCAAGGCAGGTTCTGATCCGGAAGTATATAAGTTGGTATCGGAAGAGCTCGCGGATATGAAAAATACTCTTTCCAAATCCATCAAGGTCAAAAGTGAACTTCTGCTTCTCGAGTTCCTGGATGGAAAAACATCCACAGTGGCTTCCTGGAAGAAAAAGTATCTCGAAAACCCGATCCTTAGAAGACTTGCCGGCCTTGTGGTATGGACCCAGAAAGATAAGTGCTTCACGCTTTCCGGCGAAAGCTTTGTTGATTCCTGCGGGAACGAATATCAGCTGGGAAGAGCCTCGATCGGGATCGCGCATCCTATGGAAATGCACCCGGATGAAGTGCTCCTGTGGCAGAAATATTTCCTCGAGCACGGATTGGAACAGGCATTCCGTCAGATGGAGGAGCCGGTCTATGAACCGGAGAAGATCACGGAAGACAGATATCAAGAGAAGCGCATCTGGGCCAGCGATCTTGAGGATCAGGAAAAGATCGGTATCCGCTGCTACTGGACAGAGCCTCACTACGCCAATTCTGTGAAAGTAGAGATCAGGGACTTCGAAGTGGAATTGGTCCCCGAGGGAAAGATGGAGTATTTCCCTGACCGCTCATTTGTATATGTGAATATCGCGCGCATCCGTCCGCTTACCTGGAACAGAAGAACGAACCATGTGATTGCCTTCCTGGATGCCACAGATTAAGCATAGCGTGAAAAAATACCTCTTCTGAAGAATTACTGCTCTCCGGTATAATTCTCCCGGATGTATTTTTCCTGTTCCTGAAGCGCCGGGATCTCCGAGTCATCGACCTGCCCGATCGTTTTGACAGAGTATATTGTACTGATCTGTCCGGGATATGTATCCAGGAAGTACCCGTCAAATTCGATCTGCAGGATCGTTCCCTGCTTAAGGCTCTTACGCGTCTGCTCATCGAGATGAGAATCCTCTATCATGATGCAGTTGTGTTCATCTGTTACACCGCCCTGCCTCGTGCACACATAGTGCAGCGATGCATTGGAGAACAGATATACCAGTTCCTGCGTATAAGAGATATACATCTCATTGATCTTATTGGAATCATCCGGGTCATATCCGACAAGGATAAACTTTTCCATGCACTTCCAGGCGGCAGAACTTCCATAGCTTCCGCCCACGTCCGGCTCCCCCCACGCCTTGATGAGATCCTCGCGATCAAAGTCCAGGTTCTTCATACCATGCGGATCCGGATCGTTGATATGCTCATTCAGGAATTCCTCTTTCGTCGGGACATTCGATTTCTTTTTGCATGCGGCAAAAGCACTTGCCATCGATACGATCAGCGCCATCGCCATTATCTTCGCCATCATTACTTTAGTTGAATTCTTCATATCGATTCCTCCTTTCGGATCACTCTTCACCGACACCGGTTTTCCCATCCTTCGTATTCCAGGTAAACCTATACCCATGCTTCGGATCCGCCCCGAAGCTTGAGAGCTGCTCCCCGGTAAGATACCCGGTTACTGTAAATCCGTTATCTACATGATATCCATTCTCCCCTTCGATAACGAAGCCCTCTCTATCAACGTATTCGTCAAGCGGCACTATTTCGATCCGGTATCCAAGTCCTAAAAGACGATCCATTTCCTTGTGAACATCTTCTTTGATCCGCTCTCCGAAAAGTTCGATTAACCTTTTTTCACTCACACGCTCAGGATATGTAGCCGCCATTTCTTCACGATACTGTTCAACATATTCGAACCGGCAGACCATAAACGTCACAGAGAAGTACTCATCCTTATTCTCTGCTTTCCCGATTTCTTGCTGTAACTGATACGGCATCATGACTTCCCCCATAGGCGCGCCTACCATCTCATCATGACACTCGCCCGCTGATTTATCCGGCGCATAAAGCACTTTCCCCTCATCCACCGCCGGTCTTGTCATCGCAACTGTTGCTTCCGTTCCGCTTACCATCGGAACCGTCTCCTCCATCCCGGTCTCCGGCTGCACCGTGTCCGCTACGCTGGTTGCTTCGGTGGAGGTAGTCTTGCTTCGCATAACAGTGCTTTTCACAAGAAAGAATACCCCTGCAGCCAGAAGAACCGCCGCTGCGATTCCGGCATAGCGCATCCACATTGCAGGCTTTCGCGACTTACGAAAAACCGCTGCTTCCGCGATATATTCATCAGATATGTAGCCAAAAGAGTCCATCAGAAATTCGTTTTTCATAGTTCATATCCTCTCGACCTAAGATAATCGCGGAGTTTTATCCGAAGACGACGGATCGATACGGAGACGGTATTCTCGCTTACGCCCAGCCGGGATGCGATCGACTTAATATCGTCCGCATACCAGTACCGGCGGACGAGCATAACACGCTTCTCTATAGGAAGCGAGGAAAGAAAATCATTGATCATGTCTGCCAGTTCCTGATGCGACAGCTGATCTTCCGGGCTCGATGCATCAGATGCGATCTCACCTATCTCATCGAGGATCACATCCATCGTATTCCCGCCACGCTTCTGCGCAGTTTTTCGCTTATACCGGTCCAGTGCGAGATTACGGACGATACGCCCGATAAATGCAGAGAGGATCGAAGGCTTTTTCGGCGGGATCGAATTCCACACCTTCGTGTAGGTATCGTTCACACACTCCTCTGAATCCTCATGGTCATTGAGAATGCTGTACGCGATCGAGAAACAGTACTTCCCGTACTTTTTAGATGTCTCTGTGATCGCGGTCTCATCCCTGTCCCAATATAAGCCGATTATTCCTTCATCGTCCATCCGGATAGCCTCCTTCACTTATATTGACGACATTCCGATGAGAATCTGACAAGACTACAGTACATTTAATAAGAAATTTGCGCAACAAAAAGGGGAGCTTTTCTGCAATGATGTATGCAAAAAAGCTCCCTGAATCTGTTACTCGTAGTGTAACAGGGCTCCTATCTCTTACGAGTTTTCAATAACTACGCCTACCATTACTGTTTCGCCACCCAATTTGACAGTCACTTTATCTCCGGTCTTAACAGATGCTTTATCCTCTAATTCAAATACTTCTTTGCCCGTATCGCCAGGCATCATCATATCAACATTCGGAGTAGCTAATTTTCCTTTGTATGTTTTGCTGTTAATGGTAATCTCCAATGTATCTGACGGGAATATCGGAGTATTCTTTCCGCCATCCTCTGTAGAAAGATCATAAGCGAAAACTCCGACTGTTGTTCCGGAAACGGATTTTGCTGCATTATTATCTACAGTCCACTTATCCATTACAGACACAACTTTCTTTGCATTCTCCTCGCTGTAATTATCGTAATCGGTTATGAATTCGGCCTTTTCAAAATAGTATTCCTTGACATCTGTCATTAAGAGCTCCACTAACTGTGAATCAGTGCAGTTCGAAATGTATACTACGATGTTTTTGATTCCTAACCCTTTGATCATTTCAATATATTCTACTGTCTGCGGTCCGATTCCGCTGCTTACATCTATCACCAGGACCGCTCCGTCAGGCACAATTCCCTGAGACGCGATGCTCTTGCAGACATCACGGTATTCCGGCAGATTGTAGATATTGTAATTTCTTGATTCTGATTTAATGGATACGCTCTGAGCGTTATAAGCTACACTGCCGCTCTTATATTCTTTTGCATCTTTCAATTTCTCTCCATAAGCGGATGCGATGGATGATGTTACTTCAGACATACCCT
>JAEEGJ010006071.1_pt1 | contig 36828 bp, 31 predicted proteins | sample 8958761 | NCBI WGS metagenome assembly JAEEGJ01 (sample SAMN16246546, study PRJNA631951) | gut metagenome | biome: gut microbiome; feature: rumen; material: RS-attached | host: Bos | place: Iran: Karaj | collected 2018-10
TCTTCAGCTGACGGTAGGCGGCGCTGGCATCGGTCTCCTCGCGTGAAGGGGCTTTAAGCTCCATCAGCACCACGGGCAGACCGTTGAGGAAAAGTATCAGATCGGCGCGTTTTTTCGATTTCTCCACGTAGGTCCATTGATTGACCAACAGGAAATCGTTATTGTCAACATTCTTGTAGTCAGCCAAATAGGCAATATCATTCTTCAGTTCTTTTCCGTCGTGGAAGGTCACTTCGATGCCGTGTTGCAAGTAGTCCATAAAGAGCTCGTTGTTCTGCACCATATTGCCGGCTTCGATGTGGAGCAGTTTGCGCTCCGCCTCGTCAATGGCCGAATTGGGAAGTGACGGATTGAGGTCTTGCAGCTTTTCACGCAGGTGTTCGAGATAGAGCGGGCAGTAGTAGTCCTTGTCCTCGAAAGCATCTTGGGCCTCATAGCCGTTGAGATAATCGTAATCCAGCCGTTCTTGAAACAGTTGGATTAGCGTCTGCTCGTAATGGTCTTCGTTGAAGGTTCCTAAAAGCATACTGTTTGTTTTAACGTTGTATAATCTCCTTCGTGTTCGTAGGATTTCCTATGCTCTTAGGATATCCTAAGATGGCTTCCAATTCCGCCACTCTCTTTCTCAATTGATAGTTCTCTGTCTCCAAGGCTTTTATACGGTCGTCAACGGCCTTTCGATAACCTGTACGGGCTGTATGCATCCGCTCTCTGAAGCCACCTTCTTTCACAAACTGCGCCTCCAGTTTTTCAATGTAGGCGCACATCATTTTGTCCGTTTGGTGGCAAAGAGTGATCAGTAAGTTTGCCATTTCCTCATCGTTCATTTTAGTTACCAGAGGGGCGTAGTCACTGTAATCGTTGTGCGAGTGGCAAAAAGCGCGTAGGCGTTGCAGGCGTTCACTGTCTTTGGACCATGTTGAGAGGTGATGCGTGTTAAGGTAGTCTTGGTAGTCGGCGCGAAGTTCTTGCAAACTACCGCGAGCCACGTTTATGAGCTTGATTTCCATTTCCGAGCTGGTCTGTCCGTCCTCACTTCCTTCAATGATATTTTGTTTCCCGGAACGAGCCGCCTGCACCATCTGGTCAACAGTCCTGTCGCCGCGAGCAGGAAGAAACCGTTTGCAAAACTCAACTGTCAGTTGGTAAATGGCATCGCTCTTGCGGTAGAAGTAGAGATTCTTCCATACCACCGTTTTTTTCAGCACTTTCCCTTTAGTATCATATTCCATAATCTTTGGTTTAATTTAATATGTTTGTTTTTCAATGCTTTATTTTTTTTCTGAATATTTTGGGCCCTTGAATCTTCCATAAATATCAGGTGGCAAAAATACATAAAAAATCACACCAGAATGAATACTTTCAATTAAAGCAAAAGGTTTCCTTGGCCATTTCGTTCACTCCCGGCTCCCCCGACAGCAATTTTGACTGTATTCATATTTTTAAATTTGATCCATTTCTTCACATATTGATATACGTTACGGGATTGGAACTGCGCCCATAATAAGCCCTTACGTCCTTTCCAAGGTAAGGGCTTCTCTTGTCCTCAGTTCCGACAAATTCGATTCTACCTGAAAATTCTGGAACTTTTGTGTACGACCACTTTTGGGGGATATAAACCGCCTCAACCACTCCATCTATAATTGCCAACACGTGGGTGGCCTTGGAGGCTCTTTGCAGTTTGATTTTCCAGTATTTACGTGACATTTCATAAAGGTTCTCACGCTGAATTGATCCGACCTTCACACAGACAATTCTATCTGCAGGCTGAGGGGTAAGTTCTTCGATTGTGCTCATAATACTATATCTGTTCTGAATTAAAACTCAAAAAACTGCGACTCCATAAACTCCTGAATGGGAGAGCTCCTGAGACAAAGATTGATTTCTTCGTTAGTAAGCCCCATCATATTCAAAATGCAACAAGTTAAAAGAATCTTGCACTTTTCCGTAAGCAAATAAAGTTCCTCGCCTTCAACTGCTTTAGTCTCTACTTCATCTGGGTAAAGGTGTGAGTATTTATTTCGAGAATCTTTAAGAACAACTGGGTCGATATGGCATTTCCTCACATAATCCACATCATTAAACTGTTTCAGCAGTATCTTTATACCGTCCTCATATTTTCGATGGTCTTTTCCCCCGTTTTTCTTATTGACAAAACGTTTGTGATAGCCGTCCAAAGCTTGGGCTATAATCAAGAAATCAGGAACGTCGAAATCTTTTCTATTTTGAAGAGAGTCAACAAGGTATTTACATATTGGTGAAACTCTATCGTAATTATCATGCCAAGTTTTAAATATGGCGGGCATCTTTTTTTTCAGATAGTCGAATTTTATCAAAGATCCTTTTCTTGGTTCTATTGATTTTTCTTTCAAGAAAAGAAGTTCAGATCGCTTATGGTTAACATGGTTAATGAAACTCACCTTTGAAGGAGTTTGCTCTCGATACAATGCAACAGATAAAAATTGTGAAAATTCAACAATTTGTTTTAGATAGCTTCGAATAGGGATCCCTTCAGAGGATTCCATAATAAAATCCGTACCTTGACTAATGGATAAATCATAAAGAGTCTTATTATGATGGAAAGTGTCGAACAATAACCATTTCACATCATTTTCCACTTGTGCTTTCAAAAGAGGAGCATCCATGCTCGGTTTGGAAAGCACATGATGACAAGTATTACCCTCAAATTGAGTGGTAAGATTGTCATGAAAAGCCCAATTCCTCAAATATGGAAACTGAACTACACATAAATTAAACCGTGCGTCATCTAAAGATAAAATATGTTCACCGACAAGGATTAATCCGACTTCAAATTTAGTATTAGTAAAATCCCCTGTTAGCTTATCTTTCATCACAACATTGAAAAGGGTGAAGATGTTACCATTTGCATCAGCGCCCCACATTACTTCGTTCTGACAATACTGCTTAGAATGGAAATTGCTGGGGATGTGGTATAATTCCAAAGTAGAATCTTCATCCTCATAATATGTCAACGTGCCTGTGTATTTTTTCTCAAGCCCCATCATCTGCTCAGGATGGAAGGCAAATGAACACACATCGTGGTCTGCCACCGCTGGCACCCACCATTCACCATGGAATATTTGAGGAGTGTGTTTCATGCTTATATTTCATTCACTTTCAGTTCGCCAGACATCAAACGCGGCAAAAGAGTGTCGCGGAGTTGGGCGAGGCGGCGGGATTCATCTTCAATTGTCTCTTGTTTTCTAAAAATCGGTTCCATTATTTGCTCAAATCCATATAGAACGGATTTCGTAGGGATAATGGTCGGAAGTGACTTCATCAAAGCACCAGAAGCCTCCTTGAAAGTAGAACCTGTAGCCTTGTTCTCTATATCTTTTGTAGAAGTCTTCAAGAAATAATAAATAAAGGCGGTTCCAGCCTCTTTGGGGACAACAGATTTAAACCCTTGATTTGTGCAAATCTCATTTTTTGCTATGGAAACATAACCGATCGGAGCACGTGAACTAAACAGGACCGTTCCTTTCGGCATAATTTTGGTACTGCAACTAGCGTACCCTTCTTTTGTGATATCAATTTCTCCTTTTGCTGTAAATTTGCATGGTGAGTTGGATAAATCTTTCGGTGTTAACCAAGGTATACCATTACTAGTGTAGTATTGGCTTTTTGCTTTCGATGGAGTACTACCGCCAACAATTTCTCCTATTTCGCTTAACAAACCCACTCTCCACCCCTTCGGAATCAATCCCATTTCACTCTCCACAAACTCGCCATCCTTGAACGGGTCGAAATCCACAAACCACGACTTGAACAAGGCTTGCGCCTGCTGCTCTAAATTATCATTTTTTCGTTTGAACAAAAGCAGAATCAAATGAGTCATCCATAAAACCCACGGCAAATTATCATTTATATGCTTGTTACACTCGATTTTTTCATCAAGAGAAGAAAGAATAGAGGCAATTTGTTTTTGTTTCGACAAAGGAGGTAATTGAACATCAATATTTTTGAAGTTTTTTAGTGGTTGCGCCAAAGCAGGCACTCCTGTTTGATTGGCAAATGACAAAATCTTGTGTTGTCCCTCAATCGTATGAAAATAGTATATTAAATAGGGTACATGAACCTTTGTTGTGTCAAAAGTTGCTCTGAATTGTCTTTGAGAAACAAGGTATTCTTTGTATTTTGAGTTATAGGGTATATAAGAGATTTGTCCAACATTTCCACTTATAGTTACAACAACGTCATTCCTCTTGGCGATAGAACGATAAAGACTTCTAGCTTTTTCTTCTGTTACAAATTTGGTCACATTATCTGTGACTTTAAAGCCTCGTAGATTTGCACCATCGATAATTGGGAATCCGGATGGGACAAAACATTCTACCTTTAGATTGGATCCAAAGGGACCTGCTGCAATATCAAGGATATAGTCCCCTAACTTCTGCGTTTTATATTCTTTCCACTCTTCCATAAATGAGAATTTACGCATTTAATACATTAACTTTTAGCTCACCAGACATCAATTTAGGCAGCAGTGTGTCACGAAGGGATGCCAAACGAGCTATTTCAGTCTTGTTGCTTTTAATATTTGCGAGGATTTTTGAATATACCTGATTGAACTTGTGTATTACATCAATCGGAGGATATACAACTTTTATTAGAGAGAAATCTTTGTATCCCAAAGATTGCCGAACGCCTCCTATTGCACGTGTCTTTACCTCTTCTTTGAAAAATTCCGTGTGGCGGAACAAATCAAAATAATACTGATATTCATTTTCACATCGGAACACAACATATACAGGACTGACACACCCGTCAAATTCAAATTCATTCATGCCCAAAGAGCCGATGTTTACACGTGCCGGATTGTAAGCAAAGTCTTTAGGTTTCACAACAATGTACTTGGAAACACTTTCACTATATACTTGTTTCGTGAAATACTCCTCTGATAACACAAGTTCTCCTGTCGTTACAGGTGAAAGTACTTTAACATCTGTTCTGTCTTTTACCTTTTCGTTCTGTTGAACAGTAACGTCACCAAGCTGTTTTACAGACCAATTTTTCGGTATCATCCCCAACTCACTCTCTACAAACTCCCCATCCTTAAATGGTTCAAAGTCCACAAACCACGACTTGAATAAAGCTTGTGCTTGTTGCTCTAAATTATCATTTATCCGCTTGTTGCACTCGATTTTGTCGTCAAGGGATTTTAAAATGGAGACTATGTTATCTTGAATCTTTCTTGGAGGTAAAACGATATCAATATCTTCTAAAACAGGAACTGTCATACTTGGAACAGCAGAACCAACATTCATACTTGCAAAGTCTTTCTTGCATATTGAGTAATAAACAAAAAGGGGATTGGCAATATTATGATTAATGATGGTCCAGAACATCGTGTCAACAGTCCAAAATGGCTTATCTGAATACATAATGTTGTTCAAACTACCTTTTCTTGGAATAAGTATTGATGGACCTTCAGAAATATAGCGGTCACCATATCTCATTATGCCACCACTACCATAAATAGGAATGTTGCCATCAGCTATTTTTTTATGGTCTTTCCCATATTTAACTGACAGGATATTTCCAAGTTTATATTCTTTCCACTCTTCCATAAATGAGAATTTACTTGTCCAATTAACACAAAAACCGCCGATGCGAAAGTTTTACATTTGTTTGGTTTACCATGGCGTAATGCATTGTGGTATCGATCTTTACATGGCCAAGGAGGCGTTGCACCTGCTCCACAGGCATTCCTTTGTCGATGGCCATAGACCAAGGAGGCGTTGCACCTGCTCCACAGGCATTCCTTTGTCGATGGCCATAGTAGCCAATGTGAGGCGGAACTTGTGCGGATGCACACGCGGCACCTTGGCCTCTTTGCCAATCTTGCGCAAACGCACTTCCACTCCTGAGATTTGCAAACGCTTATGCGGTTTGGCCAACGAAACAAACAAGGCTTTGTTCTTGTCTTTGCGGCTGTTAAGATACTCCTGCAAGTGAATCTTGGCGCGGGCGTTGAAATAGACGACTCGCTGCTTGTTGCCCTTTCCGAACACAATGCACTCACGTTCGTTGAAGTTGACGTCCTCGCGGTTGAGCTTTACTAATTCTCCTACACGCATACCTGTGGATGCCAATAGGTCAATCATGGCGAGGTCGCGAGGATGTGCGCAGGTGTCACGCAAATTCTCCAACGATTCATCGGTAAGCACCTCTTTCACTTGTGTGCCTGTCTTCACTTTGTGAATCCTGCGCACAGGACTCTTAATAATGTAGTCCTCCTCTTCGAGCCAGGCAAAGAATGAAGAAAAAATACGCCGCACATTGTCAACTGTCACTCTACTTGCTTTGCGCTTCCGCTGAAATACAGCGAGATAGGCGCGAATATCCTCAGTGGAGTATTCCATTACCCGTTTGGGCATTGTTTTGTACAATTGCTGGATGGTGTTGCCATAATAACGCACGGTGGGCGCACTGCAACCTTCTACCTGTTTGGCTGAAAGAAACGAGCGCAGCAGCCCTTCGTTGGTTTGTTCGGTCGCTTGCGCACTTTCCGCATCCAACGAAATGTTGTACTTGCTGATCACTTGCAGCAGTACTCCGTTCAATTGCGCTATTTGTTCTGCACTTAACATTTCAGCCATCGCATTGCTGATTTCTAAAATTAACTTTTCTTTCATCTTCTTCGATAATAATTGAATAATCATAATATCGAAGAGTTTATACGAATTATATCTTAAAACCAATACTTCCCAATTGCTTTCTTATTTCCTCTTCCAACCGGTGGCTTTCCTCAAAGAGCCCGCTTAACTCCGTGGTCAGTCGCTCCATCTTTTCTTCAAAGGGTTCGCCATCGTCTTCCTGCTCGGCAATGCCCACGTAGCGGCCAGGGGTGAGGATGTGGTCTTGCGCGGCAATTTCGTCAAGGGTCTTCACGGCACAGTAGCCCTTTTCGTCTTCTAATGTGCCATTACGATAATACTCAAAAGTCTTGGCAATACGCTCTATATCATCCTCCGTCAGTTCTCGCAACTTGCGGGTCACCATCGTACCCATATTGCGGGCGTCAACAAAGACCACCTTTCCCGGCTGGGTTTTCCGTCGGTTGAGGAACCACAGACACACGGGGATGCCGGTACTGTAGAACAGCTGGCTGGGCAAGGCCACGATACCTTCCACCAAATCGGCCTGCAGGATGTTCTTGCGGATTTCGCCCTCGCCGCCGGTCTGGCTGCTCAACGAGCCGTTGGCCAACACCAAACCGATGCGTCCCGTAGGCGACAGGTGGCTGATCATGTGCTCCATCCAAGCGAAGTTGGCATTGCCGGCAGGCGGGATACCGTACTTCCATCGCACATCCTCCTGCAGCTTGTCGGCACCCCAGTCGCTCATGTTGAAAGGCGGGTTGGCCATCACAAAGTCGGCCTTCAAGGTTGGGTGCTGATCGTCGAAGAAGGTATCTGCGTTCCGGTCGCCCAAGTTGGCTTCGATTCCGCGAATGGCTAAGTTCATCATCGCCATCTTGCGCGTGTTGGCATTGATCTCCTGTCCGAATATACTGAGGTTTTTGATATCGCCCTGATGGTGTTTCACAAAGTCGGCACTCTGCACGAACATACCGCCGCTACCCATCGCGGGGTCGTAGCAACGGCCCTTAAACGGTTGCAGAACAGCCACAATAGTGCGCACAATGCAGCTCGGTGTGTAGAATTCGCCAGCGTTTTTGCCTTCCAAGGAAGCGAATTTGGAGAGGCAGTATTCGTAAGTTCTGCCCAGCAGGTCTTTGTTCTCCTCGCGCTTACCTAATTCGAGTGTGTTGGTGAAAAGATCCACCACATCGCCCAATCGGCGCTTGTCAAGCTCGGGACGGGCGAAATTCTTGGGCAGGATGCCTTTCAGACGGTCGTTTTCCTTCTCGATTTCCATCATCGCGTTATCGATGACCTTGCCAATTTCCGGTGTGTGGGCGGCTTCGGCAATCACACTCCAGCGAGCATCCGCGGGCACGTAAAAGATATTCTCCGAGATGTATTCGTCCTTGTCTTCTTCAAATCCGTCGCCTTCATCCACCAGTTGTTGGTGTTTCACGTCGAAGCAATCGGAGATATACTTCAGGAAAATGAGACCGAGCACCACGTTCTTATATTCTGCTGCATCTATCGATCCACGAAGCAGATCTGCCGCCTTCCATATTTTGTCTTCAAAGCCAATGTCGGCCGTGTTGTTTTTCTTCGCCATTTTGCAAAACTGTTTATTTTACAATTACAGCCGCAAAAATAGCATTTTCCCGTACACAATCCTTTCTCTTCTCGGTTTTTGTTGGTTCTCTCTTGCATGGTCTTCAAAATACTGCCTTTAATTGTGAATCAAATCCAAAGTTGTCGATGACTGGCTTCTTTTCACAAGGAATTCTGATGTTTTATATTACTACCCCGGCCTCCGGCCACCCCTTCTATAATAGAAGGGGAGTTTCCCCGCGCCGGCACGGCGGTGCCGTCGCCAGAAAACACCATCGCACGGGAGGCAGGCCTCGGCAACAATGCGAAGGGTAGGGGAGTTATCCAATCACTGTTCACTGTTCACTAATCACTAATCACTAAAAAAATGTACTTTTGCGGGCAAATAAAACTAATGGCAAAGACGGACAAAAGCATTCGGATCGACGTACACGGCATGTACGTGGAGGACGCGATGGAGCTGCTGCAGATGCGCGTGGCGGGGGCGCCGCCCGGCACGGAGAAAATCGTGGTGGTACACGGCTACAACCGCGGCACCGCCCTGAAAGAGGCCGTCCGCAGACTGCGCGGGCCCCGCATCGTGGAAGTGGCGCCCTCCTTCACCAACGAGGGCGAAACCGTCATCTGGCTGCGCCGATGAATCTCCTGACCAACAGCCAATGGCAAACAGCTAACAGCCAAAAGCCAAACCCCATCTTGCGCGTGTCGAAAAAAAGTGTACCTTTGCGCCCTCAAAAATCGCGGATGTGGCGTAATGGTAGCCGCGCCAGACTTAGGATCTGGTGGCGAAAGCCGTGGGGGTTCGAGTCCCCCCATCCGCACATTCTAATGCATAATTCATAATGCATAATGCATAATTATTTCGGGGGAGGTTCCTATTTAACATAATATTTTCCGGAATCCCGTTTTCAGAGTACCAGGGCCCGCTGGTCTATATACTCACGCTGAACGGTAGGGTGCCATCGCCGAAGGAGTCTGGTCTGCGTTCAATTCTAGCATTATCTTGTTTTCAGGTTTCAGGTTTCGGGTTCTAGCAATATGGTTCAGCCACCAGCTATTAACCAAATGCCTCAGTTTTGGAAAATCAGGAATTCATGCGAATATCCGACGCAGCTCCGAATTTTCAATTCTCAGCGCGATATGAGTTTCAGGTTTCAAGATTCATGATTCATGTTCTCTCAAAATGGATCAGCTATCTGTTAACAACCAAAAGCCAACAGCTAACAGCTAAAAGCCAGCCCTCATAATTTTGGAAAATCAGGAATTCGTGAATTATCCGACTCAGCACCAAATTTTCAATTCTCAGTGCGATGTTGAATCCAGGTTTCAAGTTTCAAGATTCAGGATTCTGCTTTATCATGAGTGGATCTGCCAAAAGCCAACAGCTAAAAGCTAAAATCCGTTTGTCTTATAATTTATATTATGTTAAATAGGATGAATCAACCCCTACTATTGTTTCAAGCATATCGTTCCTAACCATTCTTCATTCTTCATTCTTCATTCTTCATTCTTCATTCTTCATTCTTCATTCTTCATTCTTCATTCTTCATTCTTCATTCTTCATTCTTCATTCTACATTCATCATTCAGCATTCAGCATTCAGCATTAAAAAAGGGAGCCACTCCGACTCCCATTATAACTACTAACTCCTAACTTCTAACTCCTAACTAACGAAGTCTGTCCGCAGACCGCACCAGCTCTTCATCCTTTTTGATGAATTTGTTTGCCAAGAACAGACAAACTGCTTCAACAACGATCAGGATGATCAGCGGTACCGTATTGAAAGTGAACGTGTAGTCTTCCATCCGTGCGGAGAAGAATTTCTTGAAGACGATATCTGGACATACCCAAAGCACTAACAATAAGGTAATCAGGAAGATAATCATCGTCAACGACACCGTTTGCATCTGTTTTACGCGGTTTTTGAAACGGAACAATGCAAAACAGGACATGCCTGCGGTCAGCGCGAAACAAAACGCCAAATAGTACAGACGAATGACGGAAGCCCCGTCGGGAATGTTCTCCTTCAATGACACGGAGTTATAGACATATTGCGCCAAATCCGTTGTAAGGTATCCTAACGGCATGAAAATCAGCACTATGGGGATAATCGTTGCAATTAACAAAAAGATGGATTGAACTCTTTGAATCATAAGTTTTGGTTTTTACTGAAATGTTTTATTTAAGGTTATGGTCGGCATTTTTGCACCTTTGCCCGTGCCGTTCGGCGTGTTGATGTAAGGCGTGAACTTCACCTTGACGTTTGACTCTTTTCCGTTACCGTAGTCCGTCAGATTCCGGGCGAGGTTGATGACGTTTTTCGTGTCGCCGTTCTTGAAAATGCTCACTAAATCCATGCTCAACGGCACAGCAATACGCGAGGTGGTATGCGGATTTATGACAGTGGTTCGGTCGGTGCTGCTCCCCTGCGCAATGGACGATCCCTCCAGGAGAAGGTCGTAGTCGAATGCACACAACTTGGCCGGCTTCTCGGTCTCGTTCTTCGCATTCACGTTAACATTGCAGCCAATCCGGAAATCTTTATTCTTGACCGCTTGCACGGCTTTCTGCAAATCCGACCACTGCAAGTCACTGACACTCTTGATGTTGCTCAAGTTTATGCCAGCCCACGTGATGTCGCTGACGTTAGCCAGACTGAATTTGCAGTTAATCAGGTTGATCAGCTGTGCGAGACCGCACCCACCCGCGAAGAGCAACGTGGCAGTGACGGCAAGAATGATGGTTAGTTTCTTTAGGTGTTTCATGAATTATGAATTATGAATTATGAATTATGAATTACAGAACCGTCTTGCAAAACGATCTTCCGATCCGACAACTGCGCCAACTCTTCATTGTGCGTAACGATGATGAACGTCTGCTTGAAGGTGTCGCGGAGGACGAAGAAGAGGTCGTGGAGCTTGCGGGCATTCTCGGTGTCGAGATTGCCGGAGGGCTCGTCGGCGAGGATCAGCTCGGGATTGTTCATCAAGGCACGGGCCACAGAAACACGTTGCTGCTCCCCTCCCGACAATTGCGCGGGTTTGTGCCCTACCCTATCAGCAAGTTTCAAAAAATCAAGAAGTTCCTGCGCTCGCTTAAAGGCTTCCTTACGGCTTTTTCCGGCGATAAGCGCAGGCATTGCCACGTTCTCCAACGCCGTAAATTCTGGCAACAGATGGTGGAACTGATAGACGAAACCGATGTGCCGATTGCGGAACTCCGCCAGCTTGTCGTCGGACAAACTATTGAGATTCACGCCGTCAATGACCACCTCTCCCCTATCCGGTTTGTCCAACGTGCCGATGATGTGCAACAACGTCGATTTGCCGGCCCCGGAAGGACCGACAATCGTCACGACTTTGCTGTTCTCTATCGACAAGGAGACCTTTTTCAAGACCCGCAGACTGCCGTAGGATTTCTCGATTTCTTTGACCTCGATCATCAATATACATTCTATACACAATTGTAGAGACGTGCCATGGCACGTCTCTACAACGTGGAATAATCGTATTTATTTCTTATCGATTTCAGCAGCCAAACGCGTGGTCAACAACGGCACCACTTTGTTCAGGTCGCACACGATACCCAGGTCGGCCACCGAAAAGATGGGCGCGAACTTGTCTTTGTTGACGGCGATGATGAAATCGGACTCCTCCATACCGGCCAGGTGCTGGATGGCACCGGAGATACCGAGGGCGAAATAGAGGTCGGGACGCACGGTCTTGCCGGTCTGACCCACCTGACGGTCGTGGTCGATGATGCCGGCATCCACCATGGCGCGGGAGGAGGAAACCTCCGCGTTCGGGAAAACATCGGCAAGTGCTTGCAGCTTCTCGAAGCCTTCCTTGCAACCGACACCGCGGCCGCCGGAAACGAGCACCTTCGCGTCGGTGATATCGACTTTGCCCTTGTCAACCTTAACGTTCTCGACCATGCGGACGAGGAACTTGCTCTTGTCGAATTCGGGTTTGAAGGTGATGACGTTGCCCTTGCGGTTGGCGTCGCGGGTCATCTTCTGCATCACGCCAGGACGCACGGTGGACATCTGCGGACGATGCTCCGTACACATGATCGTGGCCATCAGGTTGCCGCCGAAAGCCGGACGGGTCATCATCAGCTCACCCTCCTCGGAAATCTCCAAACGGGTGCAGTCTGCAGTGAGGCCGGTGGTGAGACGGGCAGCCAAACGAGGACCAAGGTCACGACCGATAGTCGTGGCGCCGATCATCAGGATGCTGGGTTTGAACTTGTTCACCACCTGACAGATGGTTTGTGCGTACTGCTCTGTGAGATAGTCTTTTAATTCGGGCTCGTCGATGCAGATGACTTCATCGGCACCATATTCGATGAGCATTTGGGCGTGCTTGGTGATGTTGTGTCCGGGGAGGACGGCCACCACCTTCTCATTCAGCACACCAGCCAGCTCATGGGCTTTGCCGAGCAGCTCCAACGCAACAGATTGGATGACACCGTCACGTTGTTCAGCGAATACAAATACGTTTTTATAATCGGTTTTTTCCATTTTTCTGTTGTTTTGGGGTTAGATAATGAATTTTTCTTTCAGTTTGCTGATAATGATACCGACAGCTTCTTCCGCATCCACTTCATAGACTTGGCCGGGAGATTTCTGAGGTTTGGTGAAGGATTTCTTCACGCGGGTCGGGGAACCCTTGAGACCCAAGCGGTTAGGATCGACATCAATCTTGTCGGCGGTCCAGATTTCCACCTCCTTGTCGAAAGCATCCATGATGCCCTTCACGCTCATGTAGCGCGGTTGGTTGGCGGTGGCCAGCACGGTGAGCACGCACGGTGTGGGGACTTCCAGCATCTGGTAGCCCTCTTCCGTCTCTTTCTTCACCAAGCAAAGGCCGTTGTTGTATTTGAGATCCACGGTGTAGGAAACCTGCGGAAGACCCAGATGCTCAGCCATTTCGGGAGCCACCTGCGCGGTGTCGCCATCGATGGCCTGACGACCGGCGATGATCAAGTCGTAATCGAGGGTCTTGATGGCACCGGCCAAAGCGTAAGAGGTGGCCAGCGTGTCGGCGCCGGCGAACTTGCGGTCGGTGAGCAGGATAGCGCGGTCGGCACCCATGGCGAAAGCCTCGCGGAGGATGGCGTCGGCTTGCGGCGGTCCCATCGTGATGACGGTGACATTGGCGCCGTACTGGTCTTTCAGGCGCAGGGCCATTTCGAGGCCGCCCTTGTCATCGGGGTTCATGATGCTGGGCACGCCGTCGCGGATCAACGTCCCGGTTTCGGGGTTGATCTTGATTTCGTTCGTGTTCGGAACTTGTTTGATACAAACTACTATATTCATAATGTTCTATGTTCTTGATTATTTGAATAAATTACCGGCAATGACCATTCTCTGGACCTCTGAGGTGCCTTCGTAGATCTCGGTGATCTTGGCGTCACGCATCATGCGCTCCACCGGATATTCGCGGGTGTAACCGTAACCGCCATGGAACTGCACGGCCTTGGTGGTCACTTCCATAGCAGTCTCGGCGGCGAACAGCTTGCAGCGGGCGGCCTCGACAGCGTAAGGTTTGTGCATATCCTTATTATAGGAAGCCTCGCGCACTAACAGACGGGCGGCCTGGATCTTGGCGTCCAAGTTGGCCAGCTGGAACTGCGTGTTCTGGAACGCGCTGATGGCACGACCGAACTGTTTACGCTCCTTCGTGTATTTAACGGTCTCATCCAAAGCGCCTTGTGCGATACCGAGGGCTTGAGCGGCGATACCGATACGGCCGCCGTTCAGCGTGTTCATGGCGATTTTGAAGCCCTTGCCCTGTTCGCCGAGGAGGTTCTCCTTCGGGATGCGGCAGTTCTCGAAAATCAGCTCGCAGGTGGCGGAGCCGCGAATACCCATCTTTTTCTCCTTCTTGCCGATGGAGAAACCGGGCGTGCCTTTCTCCACGATGAAGGCGGAGATGCCGCGGGTACCCATTTCCTTGTTGGTCATAGCCATCACCACATAGACGTGTGCGTAACCAGCGTTCGTGATGAAGATCTTCGTGCCATTGAGCACCCACTCGTCACCGTCCAAAACGGCAGTCGTCTGCTGCATGGCAGCGTCCGTGCCGGCATTGGGTTCCGTGAGGCCGAAAGCGCCGATCCATTCACCGGCAGCCAACTTCGGCACATATTTCATCTTTTGTTCTTCCGTTCCGTATTCGAGTATCGGGTTGATACACAGTGAGGTATGAGCCGACACGATGACGCCGGTGGTGGCGCACACGCGGGAGAGCTCCTCCACGGCCATCGAATACATCTGGTTGGTGCCGCCCTGTCCGCCGTATTCCACCGGCACAGGGATGCCCATGATTCCTATCTTGGCCATTTTCTCGACCGTCTCCATCGGGAAACGCTCCTGCTCATCCACTTCAGCGGCGAGCGGCTTGACCTCGTTCTCCGCAAACTCGCGGATCATCTGTAAGAAGAGTTCTTCTCTTTTTGAAAAACCAAAATCCATTTTATCGTAAATTTTTGTTATTAATTCGTTCTATCTTATCAAGGCAACAGGCAACAGGCAACAGGCAATAGTAATGCCTCCCATCCGGTTTTCTTTTGCCTTTTGCCTTTTGCCTTTTGCCTAATCAATCTCCATTTTTTTGAGATTCGGCGAAATGATCAGCGTAGCCTCTGTTGCTGCCTGCACATCTTCGACCGTGAACTCAGGATAAATTTCCGTCAAGACGATGCCTTTGTCGGTAACTTCCATCACGCCCATCTCGGTGACAATCAAGTTCACCTGACCCTTGGCGGTCAACGGCAAGTTGCACTTATGCAGAATCTTAGGATTGCCTTTCTGGGTGTGCTCCATGGCGAGAATCACCTTGCGGGCGCCCACGAGGAGGTCCATAGCGCCGCCCATGCCGGGGGTAAGCTTGCCGGGGATCATCCAGTTGGCGAGGTCGCCCTGCTCATCGACCTGCATGGCACCGAGGACTGTCACATCGACGTGACCACCGCGGATGATGCTGAAAGAGTCGGCGGAGCTGAAGGAGACGGCTCCGGGTTGCGCGGTGATGTAGCCGCCGCCGGAATTCACCAGGTTGTCGTCTTCCTGACCTTCGGCGGGCGTCGGGCCCATACCGAGCAGACCGTTCTCCGATTGCAGGATAACGTTCACGTTCTTAGGCAGATAGTTCGGAACCATAGTCGGCAGACCGATTCCCAAATTCACCACATCGCCGTCGTGGAGTTCTTTCGCGACTCTCTTGGCGATGATTTCTCTCATTTGATTTTTGTCCATATTGTTCGAAATTAAAATTTGTTCCGTTCTTGCTTGATTCAGCTTTTGGCTTTTTGCTATTGGCGTTTGGCTTCAATAACCCATAACCAATAACCCATAACCATTCTCGAATTCAACCCGCAAAAATACAAAAATATTCCGTATTATTCCCTACAACACAATTTTTTCAAAAAATGAGCCATAAACACCAAAATATGAAGAAAATAGTTTGCATTATGGGTTATATATACAGATATGCAAGCGCTAACGCGGTTTGAGCGAGCGGAATCTCCCATGGAAAAATCACGAAAACACGCCAGCAGCTGCAATGAAAACAGGATCGAGAGTCGTATCAGAACTCCCTCCCGACAATGAAATTCACGTGTTGCAAATTCTTCCATTTTTTGACATCCCCACCCCACGGCTGGAATCCGTTGTCAATGTCGCGGCGGAAACTGTAGGCATCGCCGCCATCAGCTGCCGCGCCACCGAATCCGAATGTTTGTTTGTTTTGCTACTGAAAATTTTGAGAACCATGCCTGTGAATCCGCAACATATCACCTTGCTGCACCAATGCTTCACCCTGAACCAGCCGCTTTACGTGGAATGTCTGACCAAAAACGACAACACGGAACTGTTCGTGATGGGCAACAAGGGCGGATTGACCAGTCTTACTTTGCTCTAATCCATCGCTTTTCTTTTTCTCCTCAAAGAAAAAAGCCCGGAGTCTATCTCACTCCAGGCCTTTTGCGGACGTATGCGGACGTATGCGATACGTCCCTACTTAATCAACGCCATATCGGGCATCGGTTTGTCGTATTCGCCACGGGCCAGGCGTTCCTTGATGTCGCGGAATGCGGCGAGGGTGCGCTCCACGTCCTCCATGCTGTGGGCAGCGGTGGGGATGATGCGGAAGATGAGCATTCCCGGAGGAATGACAGGATAAGTGACGATGGAGCAGAAGATGTTGTAGTTCTCGCGCAGATCGACGGCGATGTTGGCGGCCTGATCGACACCGCAATACAAATGCACAGGAGTGACGCACGCCTCAGCGGGTCCGATCTCATAGCCGAGGTCGCGGAAACCTTTCTGCAAAGCGCGGGTGATTTTCCACAGTTGGGCTCTCAGACGGTCGCCTTCTTCGCTGCGGATGATCTCAAGACGTTTCAGACAGCCGACCACGATGGGCATCGGGAGCGATTTGGCGTACATCTGGGAGCGCATGTTGTAACGCAAAACGTTGATGATGCTCTTTTCCGTCGCCACGAAGCCGCCGATGGTGGCCATAGACTTCGCATACGCACCGATATAGACATCGATGTCGTCCATCACGCCGAAATGCTCGGAAGTGCCTCTTCCGTGAGGGCCCATGGCTCCGAAGCCGTGAGCGTCGTCGATGAGGATGCGGAACGGGTATTTTTTCTTGAGAGCTGCAATCTGGTCAAGGATGCCGAGCGCGCCGGTCATGCCGAACACGCCTTCGGTAATCAGCAGCACGCCGCCTCCCTGCTCGTCGGCAATCTTACAGGCATTGCCAAGAATACGCTCACAATCGACAATGTCGTTGTGGCGGAACTTGAAGCTCTTGCCGAGGTGCAAACGGATACCGTCGCGCAGACAAGCATGCGCTTCCGCGTCATAGACAATGACATCGCGTCTGCAAACCAACGAGTCGATGGTGGACATGATGCCTTGATAGCCGAAGTTGAACTCGAAAGCAGCTTCCTTATGCTCAAAATCGGCCAACTCCCGCTCCAATTGTTCGTGGAGAGCGGTCTGACCGGTCATCATACGGCTGCCCATCGGATAGGCCATGCCCCAGCGGGCGGCGCCTTCCGCGTCGGCCTTGCGCACCTCGGGATGGTTGGCCAAACCGAGGTAGTTGTTGAGGCTCCAGCAAAGCACCTCCTTGCCGTTGAAACGCATGTGCGGACCCAGCTCGCCTTCCAACTTCGGGAATGCGAAATAGCCGTCAATTTTCTCGCGGTACTGCCCGATCGGACCACCGGATGACTCTTTTATTCTTTCGAAAATGTCTTTCATTTTGTCGTTTATTTGTTTATTGTTTATTGTGATCTAGTATTAGCGAATAGTGAATAGTGATCAGTGATCAGAAATTCAACAAGTACCTACCCCTTCTTTATCAATTATCAATTGTTGTTCTTCCGTTTCGCCTCCTCCATCTTTTCGTACTCCTCAAGGAACTGCGGGATGTTGTTCATTTCAATCCGTTTGTTGAGGATGATTTCGTGGCGGTTGTTGAGAATGAACATGGCCGGGTTGCCCATCTCGTAGATGTTGAAGTATTCGAGATAGTCGAGGTTGCCCTTGTTGCCACCCACATTTAACCAAGGATAATTGTTCTCCTTGACATATTTTTTCCAGCGGTCAATATCAGAATCGTTACCAATGGCATATACATCAAATTTGCGTTTTCCAATCGTTTCGAGCGAATCATACACTTCACGAAGCTTCTTCGACTCCTTCTTACAGGTCGGGCAATCGGGATCGTAGAACCAGAGTATCGTGTAGGGTTTTGTCATCCGATAGGAAGAGTGCCATTGGGTCATATCGTCCGTCAACGTGGTGTCGGGGATAAAGAGTTCGGGCGCAATTTTCCCAATCAGAATGGGTTCTATACGTTTGATACGCTTCTGATACTTGGCCAAGACATCCTCGTCAAGCCAATAGCATTTCCCCTCCAGCTGGTTAGTTTTGGCGATATGATAGAACACCGCGTCATGTCCGATCACCTTGCTGGTCTCGAACTGGTAAGAGAGCCAGTCGCAACAATAGTGGTACATGAACGTGTCCTTCTCCGTCTTCTTCAAGAAAATATCAATGTATTTGTTGATGGTATCGGTTTCTTGATGATAAAGGAATTTCAGGAAATACTCCTTCATCTTGGGCTCAAAGGAGGGGATATAGATGAAACGATGATCGCCTAAATCAAAATTGTCCCAGTAATGCAGTCGGTAATAGGCGGCCTGTCTCTGATAGTCAATCGTGCCGTCCTCATTCTTAAACTCCGGGACATCAACGTTCTGATAGGATTTCTGCATCTTGGAGAAGAGGAAATCCGGATTCTTAGCAATCAATTCGTTGATAAACGTTGTCATCTCGTCATTGATGCCCGACAGTTTCTCTTTGTAATAATTGGCACTGTCGGCGTTCCCAGCTTCGTCAAACTCCTTGCGTTTCTTGGACCATTCGCTGGCCAGTTGAGATGCCTGGGCTGTCTTCTTTTGGAAACGGAGCATCTCGGCATTCTCCGGCGAGTTCTTCACTGAAAAGTTCTCCGGATTCATCGTGGTGTCCAAGTTGTACTCGAAATGCTGGTTGTTGTCGAGGATGAAGTTCAGATACAGCTTCTTATCCATCGAAACCAGCGAATACATGCCGTCATCGTAGCGGTCGGTGCCCTTGAACACGAATTTTCCTTTGACTACGGGTTTCACGGAATCCTTCAGAATCAGTTTCTCATTGTAATGGATTACGAGATATACCAGCGTGTCTTTCGAATCTTTGATGTTGAAAATCAACTCGTGGCCGTCTTTGTCGCGATAATTGGCCGGATTGTTCCTCGACTTCTGCAGGTTCTTCGGCACATTGTTCTGGGCGTATATTCCAGAAATGCCTATGAAGAAACTGGACAACAACAGAAGAATAAACGTTTTTTTCATATTTCTATACTAATTTGTTTATCGTTTTATTACTACCCCGCCCTTCGGGCACCCCTTCTAAAAGAAGGGGAATGGTCCTTCGACCGTTTTTCATCGCATCATCGTCTCATCGCATCAACCGCATAATCTCATCTAACGTAATTTGCCGTGCAATTATTGCATGATTTTTTTCATTATCAATCAACAATATCACCGGCGTGGTGACGATGTCGAAATACTCAATGAAATCCTCGCTGGTTTCGCCCATAGAGGTGCTGAGGTTGATCCAATCGCTGAGACCGTGTTTCTCGGAGAAGGCCGTCCAGCGGTCGTAGTCGTCGTTGACCTCCACGGCAAAGACCTCGAAATCAAGCTCGTCGGCTTTTTCTTGGTAGAGATTGTGCAGAATCGGGGTCTGTTCCTGACAGTGGTCACAGTCGGGATCCCAGAACCAGAGAATCGTGTATTTCGTTTGTATCTCGTTGGTGGAGTGCTGTTTGCCGTCAATGTCGTAGGCGGTGAGTTCAGGGATTTGCGCACCGGGGGCGAGCTTGCGGACAACATCCATTTTCCGTTTGGCCAGACGCGCACGGTCGCCCAAGCAGCAGGGAAGATTGTATTGGTCATAAAGATGCAACAGAATTGGATCGTATGCAGGTTCTCCTGTTGCCCAATAGGCATTGAAAAGATATGTTGCCAAGAAACCGGGCCTACAGCAATCCGTCAAAAGACTATCTATAGCAGGAATCAAATATTCTGTGTCAAATATCTGATTATCTGTCAAATATTTAGAAATAAACGGATGAATCGCTGACTTGGAATTCCAAATCAAAGGATCTGAAAGGTTCAATTTCGAGATCACATAGTCGTAAATAGATTGAGGTATGGATAACTGCGGATTCTCTTGGAGGACAGACAAGTATGCAGAAAGTGCAACATCGTACAGATAATACTGTTCCACAGAACTGCCTGGTGAATCGGAATATTTCTCTATTATCTTCCGAAAAGCATCCACAGAAACGATCGCGCTTGAATTATGACGAATTTCATCAGACAAATTCGCGTAATTTGCCTCATAACATCCTGACTTACAAGCAAAATTTCCAACTTTATTGTACCCATTGCCGTATGTCATCAAGCTGTTATGAGAATTTCGCAACATGATATCCCAAACGGGCGCCCCGCCTTTTTCATAGACTAAACGATACACGCCCTTTTCAACGGGATGCTTGCTTTTGAATTTAGCTTTGCCTCCCTTGACAACAGCGCTGTCCAGATAAACGGGAGTTCCACATTGATAACCTTCCAGATACAGAACCTTATGATTGGACACAATGTCCTTGTCTATTACTTGGATATTATACTGGAGCAGGTTTCGCACGGAGGTCATACACCCGCATGGCTCATCCATCTGGGCGCGCACCACCCCAGCCGTCCCTAAGACCAGGGCCAGCAGCATGGTGATTGTCTGGATATGTGTTCGTTTTATCATCTTATCATCTTATCATCTTATCATCTTATCATCTCATCCTCTCATCATCTCATCCTCTTATCCTCTCATCATCTCATCCTCTTATCCTCTCATCATCTCATCCTCTTATCCTCTCATCATCTCATCCTCTTATCCTCTCATCATCGTTTACCCCCCTGCCCTTCGGGCATCCCCCCTAAAGGGGGGAATGGTGCTTCGACCCATTCTTCATTCTTCATTCAGCATTCAGCATTCTACATTAGTTCCCGTATGTCCGCCATCAGCTTGTTGGCGATGTTCTCGGCGACCTGCGGGGTGAGGGCCTCGGCGTAGATGCGCATGATGGGTTCGGTGTTGGAGCTGCGCACGTGTACCCAACTGTCGTCGAAATCGACACGCACACCATCGACCGTATTCACTTGGTAATTAGCATATTTCTCCGCTATTTTAGCCAAAATCGCCTTCAAGTCAACGGAGCTGTCGAGTTCGGTTTTCTTCTTCACGATGCAGTAGTCGGGATAGAGGGCGCGGATCTGGCTGCAGCTCTTGCCGCTCTTGGCCATATAGGTCAGGAAGAGCGCGATGCCCACGAGCGCGTCGCGACCGTAGTGCAGCTCGGGATAGATGACGCCTCCGTTGCCTTCACCACCGATGACGGCGTTGGTCTTCTTCATCATCTCCACCACATTGACCTCGCCCACAGCGGACGGTGTGTAAGTCATTCCGTACTTGTCTGTCACATCCTTCAACGCACGGGAAGACGAGAGGTTGGAAACGGTGTTGCCGGGCGTGTGCTGCAGCACGTAGTCGGCCACGGCCACCAGGGTGTTCTCCTCGACAAACAGCGTACCGTCCTCCTTGACAATGGCCAACCTATCGACATCGGGATCGACAACGAAGCCGACATCGTAGTTGGAGCGGTTCATGGCGTTGCAGATACCCGCCAAGTTCTCGGGAATCGGCTCGGGATTGTGGGCGAAAACGCCGTTCATCTCGCTGTTGAGCACCGTCACATCGTTGACACCCAAGGCTTTGAGAAGAACTGGAAGTGCCAATGCGCCAGTGGAATTCACCGTATCCAGAATCACCTTGAAGTTAGCCTTCGTGATAGCGTTCTTGTCCACCAACGGCAGATTCAGGATGGCATCCACATGATCCTTGATAGCATTTTCGTATAGAGTGTAACTTCCTAATTTGTCAATTGTTACATAGTTTAATTCATCCGATTCTGTAAGTTCCACGATGCGTTTGGCCTCATCGCCGGAGACGAACTCACCGGTGCTGTTGAGCAGCTTCAGGGCATTCCACTGCATCGGGTTATGACTGGCGGTGATGATGATGCCGCCGTCGGCTTTTTGCTGGATGACCGCCATCTCCGTCGTCGGGGTCGTGGAGAGGCCGAGGTCGATCACGTCAATGCCCATGCTCTGCAACGTACTGCAGACCAAGCGGTTCACAATATCGCCGGAGATACGGGCATCGCGCCCGACCACCATGCGCATAGGGTTAGTTTCCTCCCTTTTTTCGAGCAGGAAAGTGGCAAACGCCGTTGTAAATTTCACGACATCGACGGGTGTAAGGTTCTCGCCGACAGTTCCTCCGATGGTTCCGCGTATTCCGGAAATGGACTTAATAAGTGTCATATATCTTTGTTTTTTTAATATTCAAAACAAGCCGCAAAAGTAAGAAAAATAGGCATACAGAGGGAGGTAGAGGGTAAAAAAAAGTGTTAAAAAACTAGTTTAACGAAACTACATTTATCTTGCTGCTGGAATTATTCCCTTCTTGAACCACCTGGATCTGCATCGGAATTCTCTCCTGAAGCTCCTCCACGTGGCTGATGATTCCCACGTGGCGGCCTGACTTGGTGTGGAGCGAACGCAGTGTGTTGATGGCGTTCTGCAACGGTTCACCGCTGAGTGTTCCAAAACCTTCATCGATGAAAAGCGTATCCACTGCCAATTGCTGGCCTATGTCGCTAAGTGCCAATGCCAACGACAGTGAGACAAGAAAGCTCTCCCCTCCAGAAATCGTGCTCGCCGCCCTGCTCACATAACCTTGGTAGGCGTCTTCGATGGAAATGACAAAGGTGCCCGGCGCAACCTTCAACGTGTAACGGTCTGTCAGCGTCTTCATGTAGCTGTTTGCCGAGTGAATCAGACTGTCTAACACATAACTCTGGGCGATTTTCCTGAACTTGCTACCCGTCGCGTCTCCTATGAGCTGGTTCAACCGCGACCACTTCTGGTATTCAGCATTTTTACTATTGGCATCCTCAATGAGCCGACCAAGTAGCCCCTTTTTCTCCTCATCCGACCTCAACTCTTGGGAAACCGCCGATTTCTTTGACAAAATCTCATCCAACATACTGTCAATATCTTTGATATGCGTTTCCAGAGTCTCGACCGTTTCCTCCTCCTTGAGATTCGGCTTTTCCTGTCTGTGTACATTTTGTCTTCTGAGGATATCGTCCAGCAGGGTTTTCTTGGTCAACACGTTGTTTTTTTTCGTATTAAGCGACAAATTGAGGTCGTTGACACTCTGTTGGGCATATCCACCCAATTCAACAAGTCTCTCTTTGCTGATTTCCGCATGACCCACCCAAAAGGCCTCCAATTTCTGACTATTAACCATGAATTCCGTCTCCGCTTTTTCCAACTGCACAAGTGCCGTGGAAGTTCCGCTCTTCACACCGTTGGCTTTCCGCAGAATATCGGGCAGCAATGCTATATTCACCGCCTCCAAGTCTTCCCATTCCGGCATCAGCTGACGGATGTCCATGATGACCTCCTTAACCTTTGTACCATCATCGGTCAGCTTGGAGAGCTGGTTCTCAAGCGTCTGTTTCCGCTGAATATTAATCTGATAAGCCTCCTCTTTACGTTTCAGTTCGTCAGAAAACTCTTTGGGATTTTCCCGCCAGTCGCAATCCCATTGCCCGGTGATGTACTTCGCGGCATTCGCCTCCGCAGCGGAAACTTCCTCCATTTTCGTTTTGACAAGTTCCTCGGCCGTGGCAATCTTGCTTTTGCACTCGTTGACCACCTGCAGAGCCGTCTGCTCTACACCTTTCAGCGTGTCCAGTCTCTTGCGCATTGTTTCAAGAACTTTTCTCTGCTCCTTGTTGGCAGCGTCCTTATTTTCGCCCTCGGAGATCTTTTTTTCCAACTCTGCCACTACTTTTTCCGTCTGTTTTTGGAGAGAATCCAGCTTGTCGGGCGTAGTTTCCTCTATCTTTTCGATTCCGCACAGCTTACAGCCGTCAACAACTTTCCGTTTTGCCATTTCAAGCGATGTGTCTTTCTCGAAAGCGTCCATGGCCGACTGATAAGATGATGTTGCAACATTTATCTCGGCATCCAGCTTGTTTTTCTCGTTTAGAAGATTCTGATACGCATTTTCCGCATTTGTAAATGCCTCTTGCAGACCGCCGACGAGTTTGGCCAATTCATCCTCATGTGGAAGTCCATTCTTGATTTCTTGCATACAAACAGGGCAGGTGTCTCCCACGTGTAGTTTTTGACGCAACAACTTGGTATAATCATGGATAGTATCTGTTTGTTTGTCAAGCATTTCCTTACAAGTATCCATCTTCACCCTCGCATCACGAATCAGCGGTTCCAGCTGTGCAGCCTTTTCCTTTTTCTGCTCAATCTCGGCCAATGTTTTTTCTAGTTCTTTGCTTGTTTCTTCCCTGCGTTTCTTCTCTTGTCTATACAAATCAATTCTTTCTATCGTGGTCATTATATTTTGCAGCAGGTTCTTGGCTTTTTCACGCTGATTGCGCAAATCGCCCAATTGGAGGGCTTCCACGGCCTCCTCCTGAGCCTTGATTTCCGCGTCCCGCTTGTCGAAGTCTGCTTGCGCCGCATTCGCATCGTCCTGCGCCTTCTGGAGAGCCGGCTGCAGTTTCTCAGTCAAATCTTTGTTTCCCTCGTTGACGACCCGCTGGTTGTCTTCAATTTTAGTGCGTCCATCGTCTATCGCTGACAAAAAGCCAGTGATGGTTTGGGCGTTGCCATAGACTGACGCCTTGTCTTTTTCAGCTTCCAGAAGGATTTCCACGGATTCAATTTCGCTTTTCGTCTTGGAAATCTCATTCTCCGCATAAGCGAACCCTCCAAGCACGCTGAGGTAATCCAGCCTCAAGGACGACAGTTTCCGTTGCTGGTCGGATTTGTCCTTCTCCGCTTTATTCATCGCCTCCAGCCAATTTCTGGCCTCTATTGAGTCGTTCCACTGCTTGACCAACAATTCTTTCGCTTTGAAATCGGGGCTTTCCACCGCTGCCAGGGCCTGCTGATGCTCTACCGTGGCTTTATCCAATTCCACTGCAAGCAACGTATCTGCCTTGATCCACTCCAACTTCCCCTTATCCTTATCGTTGGCCATTTTGACGGCCTTGTATTGCGTCTCAAATTCCTCAATCTGCCGGTTTTTCTCCGCCACTTCCTCGTCCGACAAGGTAGTTGTTCCCTCCACCAGCCGCTTCGCATCTTTCCAATCTTTCTCCTTGTCGCCCGTCAACTCGTAAACCTTCTTTCCCAACTTCGAATAGATGTCCACGCCCGTGATTTTCTCCAAAATCTCCGCCTTTTCACTATCCTTGCTGTTCAGGAAACGCGTGAACTCACCCTGCGCCAACAACGTGGTTCGACAAAACTGGTTGAAATCAAGTCCGATGGCCGTTTTTATTTCAGCAACGATTTCCGCATCTTTCGCGATAGTGTAATTTTGGTCAAGGTTTTTCAGTTGCCATGTCTTGTTCTGAAGGTTTCCCGTCGCCTTTTTCCTTGCACGAGCCACCTCCCAAGTAGCTTCGTAATGCACACCGTTGCTGCCCATAAAGGTTAGCGTGACAGATGCTTCGCCGGTATTTCTTCTCATCAACTGGCGAGGGTCTTTTATCGTGATGTCCTTCTCTTCATCTTTCGTATTGCCCTCCATCTGGGTGCTCTTCAATCTTGGCGTATTGGCGAAAAGTGCCAGACAGATAGCATCCAGAATCGTGGACTTCCCAGATCCCGTTTTGCCCGTTATCAAGAACACCTCGCTGTCTGCCAACGGCTGTGCCTCGAAATCAATGACGGCATCCTCAATGGAAGCGATATTATGTATGGTCAGTTTCTGTAATTTCATTGTTGTCCCCCTTTCTTAATCGTTTCGCGAATCATCGGCCACCATTGCCATGGCCTCCTTGAACATCGATTCCAGCTCCTCATCGAAGCAGATACCCGAATATTCAGCATACCGTTTGGCTATCTCAACAGGATTTTCCTCCTGGAACTCATGTACGGTCAACACCTTGGCCTCACTCTGGCGGTCCATCTTTCTCTTCGCATTGATATAGCAGAACCTGCATTGTTTCCTATTAGCCAGACTTGCCGCTTCCTCATTGGCCTCTACAGGCAGGAAATCATCAATCTCCACGTTCAGCCGGAGGTAGGCGGGAATATCGTCAGGAAACTTCTCCAAGAGTTCTTTTGCCTTTTCCCAAGACGCCGCGCCCTCGGTGGGCAGCGTTACCAACGGACGAGGATTCTCAATCTCAATCTTTTCTATCGTTGGAGTATCGCCATGTCTCTCAATCTCAACCATACTGACAGAATGAGGGAAACTCTCGTCAAAACTGACAGCCAGCGGGGTGCCGCAATATCTTACGTTATGCTTGCCACTGTGTACAAACTGCTCATGGTGAATATGTCCTAACGCCAAATAGTCATAGCCGTCGCCCATCTGTTCCAGTTCGAACGAGTCAATGCCTCCGACGGAATATTCCGATGCGTGGTCATGTCCCGTAAAGTCACAGCCCTTCACGGTCGTATGGGCGGTCAGCACCACGGGCAACCCTTCCGTATTCCTTTCCGCCACCCGGTCGAGCAGCTGCTGGAAGAACCCGTCGGGGGTGTTCCGCTCATTCGCATACGGCACTGCTATCACATAGCCCTTTTCCGGAACTTCGATGATATGCTCGTCCATGTTCACCTTCTCTAACTGTCCAATGGCATACACTCCGAGTGCCCGCCAAGGAGTCCGGAAAATCTCATGCTTCGTACCGCTGTCGTGGTTGCCGGCGGTCATCACAATCTTCATTTGAGGATGCGCGTTATGAATGTTCACCATGCCGTCCGTGAGCATAGTCTGCACGGCAGCTGACGGTTGCGACGTGTGATACACGTCCCCGCACAACAGAAACACATCCGGTTTCTGCTCTTCAACAATCTTCACCATCTGGTCCAGCATGGCCTGCTGTTCGTCTGTGCGATCATAACCGTAGAGCACGTGCCCCAAATGCCAGTCGCTTGTATGTAGTATTTTCATAAGTTAATGGATTATTTTGTGCTTGCAAAAATAAAAAAAATGCACCCATTTCTGACTGCATTTTTATAATAATTTTGTTGTTTACTATTTCTTTAACATCCCTATCTCATATCATTCACCTCCACACCGGGATATTTGCTCTTGTCAAAGACAAAAATCTTGTCATCCAGCGGGATGTCGTTCTTGAACTGCTCGATATTGTAGGTGTAGATGGTGTTATCCTTCTCATAGACCGCGATTTTCGCGATTTTCTGCGAGGTCTTGACGATATAAACGCGGATGCGGTAGTAGGACTGCGCGGTCTTGGGGGTGAGATCGACGATGCTGTACTGCACATTCCCCTGGAACTCGTCGCGGATGAACTTGGCGCGAAAGTGCGTGCTCCAATCCTTCAGGATTCGCTGCGGATTCATCAGATTCTGGTCGTCGTCAGGGTCGTATTCGTAAACAGAAACCTCCTTGGCATCCTTGTCGTAGCTCCAAATCGAAGTCCCGTCGCAATAATACTGCAGTCCGGCAAAATTGGTCTTGTACTTGCTGCCCTTGAGGTAGAAGTCGCCCTCGCTGACGCCCAGCGTCTTCTCGTCCTTGGTGGTCTTCAACGTGTAATGGAACTGCATTGTGTTATACTTCTGGTATTGCTGTGAGACCTTCTTCATCAGGTCGTTCGCGCCGCCATCCGTATTCTGCGCGGTGACCGCGACCGCCATCACGGCCAGTATCATCAAAACTACTAACTTCTTCATCTTATCATTATTTATCGTTACATTGATCATCAATGTTCAAAAACGTTTAATTTTCATCTTTCATTCAGCATTCAGCATTCATAATTAAAATCACGGTGCCATATTATAATACTCTTCCAACATGTCGTCCTCCATCTGCGCGAGCGTGGCGTTGACATAGTGTTTCAGCAAATACTTGTCGCCGTGGCTGTTGCAGATACGACGCAAGGCTTCGTTGACCTCGCGGACCGTGCCCACACACTCGAAGGGCTTGATCTTGGAGAGGCCCGCCAATTCGTCGAAAGTCTGCTCCAAAGTCGCGTCGTCAAGCAGATCGTGACCGAAAATCTCCTGCAATTTCGCGTCAGGGATGAACGGCGAGAGGATGATGTAGGCGAAGAGGCACTTCGGGCAATGTCCGCACCATTTGTTCTCCTTACTGCCGACGTTGCAGCTCTTGAAGACCGGAAAATACTGCGGATATTGCGCAAACCGCTCGGCAATTTGCAGCTCGTTGAGCGGACGCAAATGACTGTAGTAATGGTTGCTGTCGCCCATCCAGTCGTGGACGTAGTCACGGAAATCGGTCTCGAACTCTAACGATTTGGAGTACTGGTGGTTGATGTAAGTACCGGGGATAGTCGGTTCGTTCGCGCTCGACTCGTTCGAGAGGGCCACGTCGCGGATGCCCGTGACCGCGCTGAGCAGCACGGAGTAGAAGGCCAGCATCGCGGAGAAGGGCGTGTGTCCGTTAAGGAAGCCCTGCGCGTTGAGTTCCAGCAGTTTCGGGTCGATTTGGCGGTGCAGGACGAGAATCTGTTCCTCGCGGTCGAAGCCGGCCACGCGGGCGCAGTCGAGGGTCGCGCCACGCGGGTTGATGATGAACGGCACCACCTTGCGGGTCGTTCGCAAATCCTCCAACGTCACCACGGAATCCTTGCCCCCTCCGATGGGAACAATCACGGAATCAGTGTCTTCCGCCTTCGGGTAAGACAACTCCCCTACCGGCTTCGCGCCGTCCGGGAACGCGAAGTTCATGAACTGCAGATGGTCGGTTTCGATGCTGTTCTTGTACATGAACTCGCCCAGCCCGTACCAGTAGAGCTTGCGCCACCACCACTGCTGGTCCTCGTTCAGCGAATAGGGCTTCACCAGGATGGTCGGGCTGCAGGTACACTTCCAGTAGCTGATCAGCTCGATCATGCCGATGTGGAAGATGATGCCCTCCAACTGTTTGAGGTCGAAGCTGTTCCAGTCGGGCGTGTGCTCCCCGGCGGACAGCACCATCTTCGGGGAGAACTTAATCTCCTCTCCTATTGAAAAATGGAAAACGAGGTGCAAGTCCCCGTTTTCGATGCCATATTGATACCCCTCGTAGGTGAAAACGGGATATTTTTCTCTTAAATCGTCGAATTTCGCGTTCATTATTACTTCTAATGAGTTAATTACCTGTTTTGAGAATTAGCGGCAAAAGTACGAATTTTTCGCATTGGAAAGAAATGCTGAGAAAGAATTAGTTTCCATTACCGATACCCATCTTTAGCATTTCATGATTTTTTTATTTTTGCAGTCTCTTATCCCGTATAGGAGTTGTCGAGAATTAAAAATATTTGAATTGACTATTTATGGCAGTAGAATCACATGACAAAAAACTTGACGATTTATTAAAGATGGTTGAAGAAGGTAAAGCCCAATTGCCCGATTTCCAGCGCAGTTGGGTTTGGGATGACACCAAGATTTGTAAACTCATAGAAAGCATTACTTCTGGATATCCCATGGGGGCAGCCATGTTTTTGGCAAACGGCAGCGAACAAATCAGGTTCAAATACCGCAAATTCGAAGGTGTAGAGAACACTGCAGATGTAGTTCCCGAATGGTTGGTACTTGATGGACAACAAAGGCTTACGACATTGTATCAAGTACTTAAAAGTAAAAATCCAACTAACACTCGATTAGAAACCAATCGTGACTCCACTATCAAACGTTTCTACTACCTTGACATTAGAAAATGTCTTGATCCCAGTGCAGACAGACTTGATGCGATTATTTCTATATCGGAGAAGAAGCAGCTGACATCCGACATCGGTCGTACGGTGACACTTGACTTGTCAACACGTGAGAAAGAACTGGAAAATATGATGTTCCCCCTGAATATCACATTTTCAACACCAGACGTTATGAGCTGGATGATGCAACTGCACAACCACTTTGGGCAGAATCCAGAGGTTGTTTCTCTATTTCAAACTTTTTATACGAAAGTTTTGTTATTGATTCAAGCATATACGATGCCAGTTATTCAACTCGACAAAGATACGCCCAAAGAGGCTGTATGCCAAATTTTTGAAAATGTAAATACGGGCGGTGTTCCTCTCACAGTTTTCGAGTTGGTAACCGCCACTTTTGCTGCTGACGGACATGAACTGCGAAAAGATTGGGAATCAATCAAGGAAATCTTTTCTGGAAAAGTAAATGGAGAACTGCTTGATGAAATAACTGGTGCGAACTTCCTTGCCGCAATGACTTTGTTGGTTACTTTTAATAGACGTGTTGCATCCGGGGATGATGAACGTGTTGCTGTCACATGTAAAAAGCGTGATATCCTCCGTCTTGAGCTTAATGATTATTTGAAATATCACGATACACTCGTCAAAGGCTTTTGCGAGGCGGCCGACTTTCTTGTACATCAAGGAATATTCAGATCAAAAGACCTCCCTTATTCTTCTCAACTGATACCGTTAGCGGCCATATATGCTTATGACAACGCCAACAAGAGACTACTAAGTCTTGGTTCAAATCAAGATCTTTTAGCAAAATGGTATTGGTGTGGTGTTATGGGCGAAATGTATGGCGGAGCAAATGAGGCTCGCTTTGCTCTTGATATAATCGGTTTGTTCCGCTGGATAGAAGGTGGTGATATGCCTGATACAGTATATCGTTCCAATATCCAGCCAACAAGGTTATTGACTATGCAGACTCGGAATAGTGCTGCATATAAAGGCATAATGGCTCTCATCCTTCAGGATAGTCCTCTTGATTTCATGACCGGCAACCGTATGGATATAGCATCATACATCGATGAGGAGGCGGATATTCACCACATTTTTCCACAAACCTATTGCGAAAAGCAGAATTTTCCAAAAAACAAATGGAATTCGGTCATAAACAAGACTCCTATTTATGCCTCCTCCAATCGTTCCATTGGAGGACATGCCCCGAGCGTCTATATTGGCACAATGGCTAACAAAGGGCTTGATCAACAGATGATTCGTGCTGCTATAGTTTCCCATAAAGTCAACTATGATTATCTTGTCGCTGATGATTTCAACAACTATTTTATTGACAGGGCAAAACAATTACTAAATCGCATTGAGAAGGCAACAGGAAAAGCGATTTCAGGGCGTGATAGCGAAGAAACCGTAAGAGAGTATGGAGTAGCGCTGATTTAATGAGATACACGTCGCAATCGTCTGCTCCCAAAATATTCTGAGAATGTGACCCATGTTTTGTGACCGTCAATGACGCATTCATAACGCCACTTTCTCCAATTCCAGGTAAACGCGCTGTCAGGCAAATCGACAAGAGCCTCTATAATTGCCTCCCGTATGATCTCATCTCTTGTCGCTCTCCGAGGCTGAGGATTTAAATCCACATGTTCAAGAAGCCATTCGGGGATGTTTTTCTCGTTGTTCATATTTGTGAGTTTGTTTGCAAAACCATATCATTCTCACACCATTTTACCCAAACATATATCAAATCACAATCATTTGAGGATGATGGTCACTTATTCTATTCCAATTAGCAGCCAACTCATAGGCAAAAACAGGTAAATTCGTAAAAGTATAGTCAAGGAAAAATCGAGAACTTTCATTAAACATGTGGTGATACGTACATTGGCTTTCTTCTCCAAAGGGCTCTCCCGTTCGACTATGATACAAACTGACGATGCCATATTTTGCCAAGAAAGCCACAATATCTTCCAGTCTCCCTGTTTGTGGGTTGGCACCATTCTGACCAATGAAACAGTTGAAGTCTCCGGTTATGAGAGTCGGATATTGTTTCAAATACGGTTCATATTCACACAACGCCTCCAACATAATTTGAGGATAAACCTTGTTGTCACCTTCATGCACGGTTGGCCATGCTGCTATCAGAAGCCAAGAATCGTCAACAATTAGTGGATGAATGTATTTGTGTTCCTCATTCCACCATTGCGGCGTTTCACATTTCACAGTGTTTTTCCAAAATACGCCAAGTCCTTTTTTCTCATAAACGCCTTGCCACACGTGGTCGTAATTTTTTGGCAGTTCTGTCAAATGTGGACATGCAAGTTCAGGAATAACATTGATGTCAGCATCGTAGGAAATAATTTTGTCAATTTTATCCTGCGAAGAATGGTGAATGTTATATGATAGAATTTTCATTAGAATATTTCAATAATGTGTGGCAAAACTACAAAAAAAGCTGTTACGAAACATAACGGCATTATCTTTTGCTTCTCCATTTCCAGCGAAAATTCATTTCAAAATTTAACTATACAGCCTCGAATAGTTAAATCAAAAATCACAATCCATTGGCTTTCAGGAACTAAAAAAATTTTCAAAATCCTTGACAAGCGAAACGTTTCGTTGTATATTTGCAGTCTGAAACTTATTAAAACCACAAACAAAATTTTAACAGTATGGAAATAAAAAGATTTGGTTACTACTGGTTGGACACTTGGGTGTTGGCAAACGTGATACAACTTGCCACACAGGAATTCTGTATGCGGCATCTCAACCGCAAAAACGACCCCTGCGGTCGCCAATACGACCAGATGACACAGGCGGCGCGCTCCGTGCCCGCCAACATCGCGGAAGGCGGCTCCAGGCATTACACTTCTCGGGAAACCGAGATGAAACTCACCGACGTGGCTCGCGCGAGCCTTGCCGAGCTGGGCAACGACTACCTAAACTGGCTTCTATTAGGAGAGAATGTGCCGTGGTCGGTGAAATCGGAGGAGCATCTGGCGGTCACGGCAGTCCAGCTTGACCGGCCCACTTACAAAGATGACGTGCAGCACTTGAGCAGCATCCACATCCTAGCGCAGAAGCGGAAATTCGACCGATGGCTTCGTTCGGGGGATTCCATCGTGGAGGCGAACAGCCTGCTGGTCCTTTGCCACCGGCTAATCCTGATGCTAAACAAACAGCTGGAGAACTTGCTGACCACTTTCAAGGAGGAAGGTGGCTTCACCGAGACCCTGACTGCCGAACGACTTGCCTACCGCATTGCGCAAAGCATCAAAGCTGATGCGCCGAAATGCCCTAAATGCGGCAAGCCCATGATCAAGCGCGTCGCCAAGAGGGGCCTTAACGCCGGGAACGAGTTCTGGAGCTGCAGCGACTACCCGAGATGCGATGGGATAAGGAATATGTAAGGTCGGGGCAGATCTTGATGTCGGCATGGTGACATGTCAACACGTCGACAGAATAAATGACCCCACCTTACATCTTTTCCGGCACCTCAATTCCCAGCAGTCCCATGCCGCTGCGCAGCACGAGCGACACCCAGCGGGAGAGTTTGAGGCGCAGCAAACGTTTCGCCGCGTCCTCCTCCTTGAAAATCGGAGTGTCCTGGTAGAAGTGGTTGAACTGCTTGGCCAAGTCGTAGCAGTAGTTGGCGATGAGCGCGGGACTGAAGTTGTCACCGGCCGCCAGTACTGTCTTCGGGTATTGGTACAGCAGGTTGATTAACGTTTTTTCCTCCTCGTTAAGAGAGAGTTGCGGCAACTTGGCGGCGAGGTCGATACCGCTCTCCACGCCTTTGCGCAGCATCGAGCGGATACGGGCGTGCGTGTATTGGATGAACGGAGCCGTGTTGCCGTTGAAGTCGATGGACTCCGCCGGGTTGAAGAGCATGTTCTTCGCCGGATCCACCTTGAGGATGAAGTACTTGAGGGCTCCCAGACCGATCATTTCGTAGAGTTTGTCGGCCTCCTCGGGGGTGAACTGGAACTTGCCCAGCGCCTCGGTGCTCGTCTTGGCCTCCTCGTACATGTCATCCATGAGGTCATCGGCATCGACCACCGTGCCCTCGCGGGATTTCATCTTGCCCGACGGCAGTTCCACCATCCCGTATGAGAGGTGGTAGATAAAGTCACCGAACGGTTTCTCCAACTTCTTGGACAGCACCAACTTGAGCACATCAAAGTGGTAGTTCTGTTCGTTGCCGACCACGTAGATCATCTTCTGCGGGTGGAACTCCTCGTAACGCAGCTGCGCGGTGCCGAGATCCTGCGTCATATAGACGGAAGTGCCGTCCTTGCGCAGCAACACCTTCTCGTCCAAACCCTCGCCGGTGAGATCAACGCGCACGGAACCATCCTCGTGTTTGTAGAACGCGCCCTTGTCCAAACCTTCCTGCACCAAGCTCTTTCCAAGCAGATAGGTCTGGGACTCATAATACGTCTTATCGAAATGGATGCCCAGCCGCTCGTAAGTCTGGTCGAAGCCGGCATAGACCCAGCCGTTCATCTTTGCCCACAACTCGCGGACCTCCTTATCACCCGCTTCCCACTTGCGCAACATCTCACGAGCTTCCAAAATCAGGGGTGCTTTTTCCTTCGCTTCGTCTTCCGTAAGACCTTGTTCCATAAGCTCTTTCTGTTCTTGCTTATAGTGTTGGTCGAAGACGACATAATACTTTCCGACGAGATGATCTCCCTTCATGCCGGAGCTTTCAGGGGTTTCCCCCTCGCCGTACTTCAGCCACGCGAGCATCGACTTGCAGATGTGGATGCCGCGATCATTGACAAGGTTGACCTGCACCACTGGGTGACCACACGCCTTGAGGATCTGCGACACGGAATGGCCGAGCAGGTTGTTGCGGATATGTCCGAGATGCAGCGGTTTGTTGGTGTTCGGCGAGGAATACTCGATGAGCACAGGGGCTTCCTCTTGGGTCGGATTCAACCCATAACCTTCATTGTCAGACTCTTGTTCCAACAATTGCAACCAGAATTCCTCCTTAATCTGCAGGTTCAGATAACCCTTCACCACATTAAATTCCTGGATGCAGTCCAGATTTTCGAGCAATTGCTGTCCGATTTCGGCGCCGAGTGCATCGGGCGACTTGCGGGCGACTTTCACCCACGGGAAGACGACAACGGTGAGGTCGCCGGTGAAGCCCTTTCGGGTGGGCTGCACAAGATTCGCATCGGCTTCGATGTCGATGTTATAGAGTTGTTTCAGGGCGTTTTGCAACGCGGTGACGATTTGGGTTTCTAGTTTCATAATGGTTATAGGTTATGGGTTATTGAAGCTGGGGAAACGGAAATGTTTGATGCTGTCTTTTTATACACAATGTAGAGACGCAATGATTGCGTCTCTACACGTATATATGATTTGTTCGTTGTAGAGACGCGGCGCGCCACGTCTCTATAGGGAAATTACTCGAAGGAAATCAGTTCCACATCGAAAATCAGGGTTGCGCCGCCGGGAATCATGCCGCCTGCGCCTTGCTCACCGTAGCCGAGGTTATAGGGGATGAAGAAACGGTATTTGGAGCCGGGGGTCATCAGTTGCAGACCTTCAGTCCATCCGCGAATCACTTGGTTGAGACCGAAGGTGATGGGCTCGCCTCTGTCAACGGAGGAATCGAATACGGTTCCGTCAATGAGTTTGCCAGTGTAATGAACCGTCACCTTGCTGGTGGCTTTCGGATGCTCGCCTTTGCCCTCTTGCAGCACCAAGTACTGCAGGCCGGAAGCGGTCTCCTTCACGCCAGGGTTCTTTTTGTTCTCTTCAAGGAATTGTGCGCCTTTTGCGATTTCCGCAGCAGCACCGCTTTTCTTCTTGGCTTCTATATCCTCCTGAAGATCCATAAAGATCTGCTGCATTTGATCATCCGTGAACTGGTTTTTGCCAGCGTATGCATCTTTAATACCTTGCACGAATGCCTCATAATCCAATTCAATGCCGTCACGGCTCATGCCATTGCCAACGTTGAAGCCGATGGCGTAGCTGCTTTTCTGTTGTTTTGTCATTTCTTCCTGTGATTTTGCGGAAAAACCCATGCCGACAAGCAGCAATGTCATTCCGAGTGTGATAATTCTTTTCATTTTTTATTGTTTTTGAATTAATAAACGATGCAAAGGACAGTTCCAACTGTCCGAAGTTTAGCGGCCGCAAAAATACACTTTTTTTAAGAGATTTTTGTGGAAATTGATGCAGAAAATTCGGAAACTTTGCAGAAACTTTTAACAGGATTTCCGCAAAATTTCCGCATTTCCGCACTTTTCCGCAATACTATTTTCTTCTTTCCGCAACCACCTCCTCCTGCTTGGCGGCGGGCATCCGCATGTACTGGTAGAACTCCATGGAGTAGTTGGCTCGGCCACTGGTGACGTTTCGCAGGGCCGTGGCATAGCCGAACATCTCCATCAACGGGATGAAACCGTCGAGTTTTTGCGAGCCCTTGCGGAAACGACGCATGTTTTCGATGCGTCCGCGGCGTTTGTTGATGTCGCGGGTGATATTGCCGATATACTCGTCGGGCGTGTTCACCTCGACCTTCATTACCGGCTCCATCAATATCGGGGCCATCTTGTTGTAGGCGGTCTTAAAACATTGTGCCGCACAGAGTTGGAAGGCCATGTCACTGGAATCCACCGGATGGTAGCCGCCATCCACCAGCACGCAGCGCACATCCACCACAGGATAACCCGCCAGCGGACTCTTCTCCATCGCGGCACGAAGACCCTTCTCGATGGAAGGAAGATACTCGCGAGGCACGACACCGCCCTTGGAAACATCCACGAACTCGAAACCCTTGCCGGGATTCGGCTCGAAACGGATGACCGTGTGCGCGAACTGCCCGTGACCGCCGGTCTGCTTCACGTGCTTGTAGTTGCTCTCGTATTCCTGCGTGATGGTCTCACGGAAAGAAACGCTCGGTGCACCAACCTCAATCGGCACTTTGAACTCGTCTTTCAGACGATCAACGATAATCTCCAGATGCAGCTCGCCCATTCCGGCGATGATGGTTTCCTCCGTCTCGTCGTCATAATGCGCGTGGAAGGAAGGATCTTCGTTGCTCAGTTTGGCGAGCGCCTCACCCAACTTGTCGCGGTTTTTGTTGTCGGTCGGGGTCACCTTCATCTCGATGACGGCAGGCGGCACGGAGATGGACTCTAGTACAATAGGTTGTTTCTCGT
>JAEEGJ010006072.1_pt1 | contig 36825 bp, 30 predicted proteins | sample 8958761 | NCBI WGS metagenome assembly JAEEGJ01 (sample SAMN16246546, study PRJNA631951) | gut metagenome | biome: gut microbiome; feature: rumen; material: RS-attached | host: Bos | place: Iran: Karaj | collected 2018-10
GAGAAAAGAGTTGAAAGAATCGGTAATACAAAACTTAATACAACGATTCCGAGTACCTCAACCGCTATTCCTGTCTTGGCTGTCTTTGATGCTGCAATCATGCCAATCATAAATACCAGATAAAGAATGGGAACAATAAATCCGATTATCAGCATACCAAAGTAAAATCCAAATGCTATAAGAAGCATTTTTACAGGTTCACTTGTGTAAGAAAGTGTACGATTACTGGTTACAATACCGGTTATCACAGGAATGATAAGTCTTCCCACAAGAATATACAAAATCTGAAAAACAAACGAAATTATAGCTGTAATCTTAATTGCCTTGCTCATTTTATTCTCCTTTTACACGAAAGAAATATTGTATAAACCACGTTTAAATATACCACATTTTCACCAATTTGAAAAGAAAAACCCTTTGAGATTTCAGCAATTTGTAGTAAAATGGAAGTGGTATGGGGGATGTGTTTTTATGAGAAAAAGGATTTGTGTGCTTTTGGCACAGCTTGAAGAAAATACACAGAACAGATTCATGCGCGCCTTTACCAAAGAAGCATATGCGCATGATTATGATATATGTATTTTTTCCATGTATCAGAAATACCAGGAAACCGAATTAAGAAACGTCGGTGATTCCAATATCTATTCGCTCGCAAACCTTGCGGGCTTTGATGCCGTTGTCATTCTGCTCGACACTATTCTCACACCCGATTTTGATAAAAAACTTCTTAAAAGAGTCAAAAATGAATTTGACGGTCCCGTGTTCGTTATAGACAGGGAGACCGAAGAATTTGATTATATACTGATTGACCACTATACGCCGATTCTTAAAATCATGAACCACCTTATAGACGATCACGGATATAAGGATATTGCGTTCCTGGGCGGTAAAGTCGGACATCCTCATTCTGTGCAGCGTTTCAACGCATATTTAAACGCGTTAAAATCGCATCATATTCCTATCCGTAACGACCGTATTTTCCACGGCGATTACTGGTACAATACCGGCGATGATTTTGCGAAGAAGTTACTGGAAAACAAAGACGATCTGCCTCAGGCAGTTATGTGTGCGAATGAATACATGGCTATCGGTCTTGCGGCTACACTTTCAAAAAACGGTGTTAAGATTCCCGATGATGTAGCAATCGCGGCTTATGATTTAACAAGCGAAGGACAGACCTCTCCTTACCCTCTTACTTCGGCTGAAATTCCTGCGGACAAATGCGGAGAACTCTGTTTTGCAAGGCTTCATGCGGCGGTTACCAAAGAAGCCTGCGAAGAGCCCGATCTTGATACTGAGATTTTCATCGGCGGAAGCTGTGGCTGCAAGGATTTTAAAGCAACCTACAAATGCATCAACCGCGACACCTGGGAGACGGATCATTCGGAGGTAAGTTTCCGTTCCGATTTCAATCATTTCAGTGAGGATCTTTTATGTCAGACGGATTACATGGAGTTTTTCAAAACCATCGCATCCTACTCTTATCAGGTTCGTCCGTTTGAGAATTTTTATATCTGCTTAAACGACAATTTTACGGATCCCTATTCCTTTATCGGACCGCTTGCAAGACGTGAGGGATACGCTGAAAAAATTCATACCGTGATTAAGGTAAGCGGTGATCCCGAGGCAGATAATGCGGATGCTGTGGATTACAACAGAAAATTTGATTCAATCGATATGCTGCCCGAACTTAACGAAGAAAGAGACTATCCGACCACTTTTATTTTCACTCCTCTCTTCTTCGACGACAGGTGCTTCGGATATGCGGTTATTAACTACGGCAGGGAAATCCGTTTTTACACGGAGATTTATCGTTCCTGGCTTAAAAACGTCAACGAAGGCATAGAAGCTTTTTACCGTCAGAAAGCCCTCACGATGTTAATTGACCAGATTAAGGCACAGCAGATTCGTGACAGACAAACCGGTCTTTTTAACTATCAGGGCTTCCGCGAAGGCTTATCGATTCTTTGCGAAGACAATATTAAAAACGGCCGCTCGGTTGCAATTATTGCCATCGATATTGACAAGCTTTCAAGCATCAACGAAAAATACAACCGTTTCACCGGCGATTCGGCGATACAGGCTCTGGCAAAATTTGTATCCGCCCATACATACGAGCGTGAAATCTGCGCTAGATTAACAAATGACGAATTCCTCGTAGGTATCGTTCATTCGGACTGTGAGAAGAGATATAAGGAATTCCTGGCAGAGATTCCCGAAAACGGCATCCTCTTCCATGATGCGGCAGGCAAGGATCACAGAGCACTCTTACACAATGATATCGTAACCGTACGTCTTGATAAAATGCCGGATCTTGACAGCATCATCAACAAGGTTGTCAATGCAAAGAACCACAATAAGAAATTAAAGAGCCAGAAAGAAATCGTTCTGTCCGAGCTTTCAAAAGAAGAAAAGCTTAAATGCAAGGAAGTTGAAAAGATTTTAGACAACAATCTTTTATCATATTTCTTCCAGCCCATCGTAAAGGTAAGCGACGGCGAAATCTTCGGCTATGAAGCACTGATGAGATATGAAGGCGATATAGAATTAACGCCCAGTGAAATCCTTAAATGCGCAGCTTCTCTTGACAGGCTCTACGATATTGAAAAAACTTCGTTTAACGGCGTTATCGACTGCATGGAAAACAATCCGATGAAGTTTATTTCAAAGAAAGTTTTCATCAACAGTTTGCCCGCTCACCAGCTTGAAGGAAAAGACGAGGAAGATCTGTTTGCAAGATTTAAGAGACACCTCGGACGTATTGTAGTTGAGTACAATGAAATCTCCGAATTTAAAGACGAGGCACTGCTTAACAAGCGCAAAGAAGATTATCTTAATCTTTACATCGAAATCGCTTTGGACGATTACGGCAGCGGTTATTCGAATGTTAATAACCTCATCAGATACAATCCGAGATATGTCAAAATCGATTACGGTTTAATCCACGAAATCAATACAAGCGCACAGAAGCGTCACTTCGTAAAGAATATTATTTCATACGCATCCAAGAGCAATATATCTGTAATTGCAGAAGGTGTTGAAACCGAAGAAGAACTTCGTACCGTCATAGATTTAGGTGTAAATCTCGTTCAGGGTTATTACACCGGCGCTCCCAAAAAAGACGCCGTTCAGAAGATTGATAATGAAGTGGCTGCAAAGATTAAGCGTTTTACATACGCAAAATGCGCCGAAGAATTTGATCCGGAGAAGATAGGACAGTAAGAAAAAGAACACCAATTACAATGGGTGCCTGACTTGCGAAAGCGTGTCAGGCACCCGTTTTTCTTTGCTAAAGCGAGATGTGTCCCCAGGTGGTAAAAAAGGCCAAACGGGGACGGTTCCGTTTTGGTAAAAAAGGCCAAAATAGAACCGTCCCCAAATGGCTCATTTATGAGCACTTTTACATGACCCGCTCATTGGGCAGCTCCCGCAGTTACAACCGCAGGATGACTTGCCTTTTTTCTTGTCTTTTATGAGCTTTATTATAATTAACGTCACAATTGCTATAAGGATTAGTGCAACGACTATAGTCCAAATATTGGTTAAAATCCAGGTCATGGATTATCTCCTTTAATTTCTCTTTATAGCTTCATGATACTTCTTAAAGAAGAGCATGTAAACCATAAATCCGAGTAAGAGGACTGATACGATAAGTCCGAAGATATTTAAGTTTCCAGTAAAGATGCTGCCGAACTGGTAGATCATAAGTGCGATTACATAAGCAAATCCGCACTGCCAGCCGATTGCAAACCAGGTCCATTTTGCGTTGTTCATCTCTCTCTTGATAGCGCCGATTGCTGCGAAGCAGGGTGCGCAGAGTAAGTTGAATACGAGAAATGACATACCGGAAATTCCGTTAAACTTCGTAGCAAGCATCTGATATGTGCTTAACTCTCCGCCGCCGTATAAAACGCCCATTGTGCCGACGATGTTTTCCTTTGCGACAAGCCCGGTGATTGAGGCAACGGCTGCCTGCCAGTTGCCCCAGCCGAGAGGAATAAATATCCATGAAACAGCACTTCCGACTTTAGCGAGGATCGAAAGGTCTACTTCTTCTTCCGATACCATAGCGAATGAACCGTCTACAAATCCGAAGTTAGATAAGAACCAGATTACTATTGTGGATAAAAGAATGATTGTTCCTGCTTTTTTGATGAACGACCATCCTCTCTCCCACATTGAACGAAGGAGGTTAGGAAGTGTAGGCATATGGTATGCGGGAAGTTCCATTACGAAAGGTGCGGGCTCGCCCGAGAACATCTTGGTTTTCTTAAGCATTATACCGGAGATGATGATTGCTGCCATACCGATGAAGTATGCGCCGACCGATACAAAGGGTGAGCCGTGGAAAAGTGCGCCTGCGATCATTGCAATAAAAGGAATCTTTGCACCGCAGGGAATAAATGTTGTGGTCATGATCGTCATACGACGGTCTCTTTCGTTTTCAATTGTTCTTGAAGCCATTACACCGGGAACACCGCATCCTGTGCCGACAAGCATGGGGATGAAGGATTTACCGGATAAGCCGAATTTTCTGAAGATTCTGTCGAGTACGAATGCAATTCTTGCCATGTATCCGCAGGACTCAAGGAATGCAAGCAGGAAGAAGAGCACGAGCATCTGAGGAACGAATCCGAGTACCGCACCTACACCGGCGATGATACCGTCGAGGATAAGGCTCTTAAGCCAGTCCGCACAGTTAATCTTATCCAGGATTGCTTCTACAATCGCGGGAACTGAAGGAACCCAGAGTCCGTAGTTAGCGGGGTCGGGCTCTTCGCCTTCATAGGATTCGAATACTTCCATTGCATCCGTGAGTTCATCATATGTGTATGTAACATCTTCGGTTGCAAGTGTTTCTTCATCTTCCAGTGTGTAATCTGCCGTTGTTCCGGCCTCTACTGCTGCGTATGCCTCTTTTAGGGCGTCCATATCGATCTCGTCTTCAAGACCGATGAATGCATCAATTACATTGGCCGCATCCGTGTATTCTTCTGCAGCTGCGTTGTATTTGCCGGAGCCTATTCCTAAGAAATGCCAGCCGTCTCCGAAGAGCCCGTCATTTGCCCAGTCGGTAAGTCTGGTTCCGGGTGCGCCGGGTGCCATGGACAAGAAGTAAACAAGGAACATTATAATAGCAAATATAGGAAGTCCGAGCCATCTGTTGGTAACGATTTTATCAATCTTGTCGGAGGCTGTGAGTTCGCCCTGTTTAGCCTTCTTTAAGCACGCTTTGATAATTGATGCTATGTAAACATATCTCTCATTCGTAATAATGCTTTCGGCATCGTCGTCAAACTCTTTTTCGACAGCCTGAATATCGCCTTCGATATGTGCACGTGTGCTGCCGTCTATATTGAGTTGTTTTAAAACTTTTTCGTCTCTCTCAAAAATCTTGATTGCATACCATCTCTGCTGCTCTTCGGGAAGTGAATGAACAGCTGCTTCCTCGATGTGTGCAAGAGCATGTTCAACGGAACCGCTGAATGTATGCATCGGAACTGTTTTCTCGCCTTTGGATGCTTCGATGGCAGCCTCTGCAGCCTCGATTACACCCTCATTTTTAAGAGCGGATATTTCCATTACTTTGCATCCGAGCTGTCTGGAAAGTTCTTCTATATTGATTTTATCGCCGTTCTTTCTTACAACATCCATCATGTTGATGGCGATAACTACGGGAATTCCGAGTTCTGTAAGCTGTGTGGTGAGGTAAAGGTTTCTTTCAAGGTTGGTACCGTCGACAATGTTTAAAATTGCGTTGGGTCTTTCTCCTAAAAGATAATCTCTCGCAACCACTTCTTCAAGTGTGTAGGGTGAAAGCGAATAAATACCGGGAAGGTCGGTGATGACTACATCATCATGCTTTTTAAGCTTACCTTCTTTTTTCTCAACTGTAACGCCGGGCCAGTTGCCGACGAACTGATTCGAACCCGTGAGGGCATTAAACAAAGTTGTTTTACCACTGTTGGGGTTACCTGCAAGAGCAATTTTTATACTCATTTTTTAATCTCCTTTGATATCAATAATCTCTGTTAATATGAGGTTTACTCGATTTCAACCATCTGTGCATCGGCTTTTCTGATGCTTAACTCATATCCTCTGACGGTAACCTCTACGGGATCTCCCAGGGGAGCAACTTTGCGGATATAAATCTCGGTACCCTTGGTGATACCCATATCCATGATTCTTCTCTTAATCGCACCTTCGCCGTGGAGTTTGACGACTTTCACGGTTTCTTTCACTTTTGCGTCTTTCAGTGTTTTCATTTTCCTACCTCGCTTCTTTTATTTTCGAATGATTTACTAATCCCCTTCTTTTTCTTTTTAAACCATGACTTTTTGTGCAAGTTCCTTGCTTAAAGCCACTCTGCTGTCCTTGACGTTAACGATTAAGTTTCCGCCGATTTCGGAAATAATCGTCACTCTTCCGCCTGCCACAAAACCCAGGTTTTCCAAGTGCTGCTTGGTCTCGGGACTGCCTCCGATTCTTAAGATTGTGTTTTCCTCGCCCACATTCGCATATCCTAAAGGCATCATATTCATCCTTCTTTCTTGGTTTGATAAGATAAGTGTTTTCCTTGTATTTACAAGGCTTTTTCGGTTATCTTCCACTAACTTCAATGCGATTATAGTTATATTCCGCTAACTTGTCAACGATTTTTGTGGAATTTTTTCAAAAAAGGTTTTATTAGACTAACTCTGGGTGGAAATCAAGAAAAATAAAAAAAGAGATTTATGTTATTCGAAACCGAAAAACACAAATCTCGTTCTGCTATATTTAGCTTAATCTAAATATCCTATTATCTTATTATATAAGCCCTATGCTCTGAAGATACTCTAAGGATCTTAACTGGCTTTCAATCGAATTCATTTCGATTAACACCGTTGCGTCCGCAAAATACATCTCGCGGAGTCTTGCGAATACATTCCAGTCTATGGTTCCGTCGCCCAAAGCCCAGTGCCAGTCGCCGGCTTTGTCGTTGTCGTTGATGTGAACGTGTTTGATGTATGGTGAAAGTATCTTTGCCCACTCGCTTAAGAAGGTGTTTGAAAGGTATGCGTGCGCGTAGTCAAAGCAGATACCGAAGTTCTTCACATCTTTCATTCGCTCGCCTAGGTTTGCAAGATCGTAAGGTCTTGTATCAAACATGTTTTCCATGTATACATTCATGTCAGGATATTTTTTGCAGATTTCGCGGAAGACTTCTTCGTTTTTGTTGCACCAGTTTTCGCGGTAAGCTTCGCCTGTTAGGAAGGGTTCGATATTGCTGTGGAAAATGACAGCCTTTGCGCCTGCTTTGGCGGATACTTCGATACTCTGCATGATTCTAAGTTTCGAGATTTCGGCGATTCTTTTATCCTCTGAAAATACGAGTACGTCAAAAAAGTCGCCGTGGGAAGTCATTACGTTTCCGCCGCTTTTTTTATAAAACTGCGCTATCTCGATGCACTTCTGCGTATCATCCAGGACGCTTGGGAACATAAACTCGTTTAATTCAAGCCCGAGGTCATATTCCTTCGCAAGTGCAAGCGTCTCCTTCATATTTTCTCTGTCCGGAATGATTAAAAACTTACTCATTCTTCCCCCACCTTTACACCATCTATTTCAGTTAACTGATATACGAATACACCCTTCGATTTACCTTTAAGAGGAATTTCTCCGATGGGCTCTACTTTTACGCCTTTATCTTTTACGCGCTCATAGATTGTTTCGCTGATAAGTACCTGTCCGGGCTTCGCATTGGACTCAAGTCTTGCTGCGGTATTAACCGTATCACCGATTGCTGTGTAGTCCATTCTGAAATCGCACCCTATGTTTCCTACGACCGCCTCGCCGCAGTTAACACCTACACCGAAGGTTACTTTACGTCCGAATCTTTCCATGCAGGATTTTTCTAATGCCTTTGCGCCTGCAACTATATCTTTAGCTGTTCTAAGTGCTCTAAGTTCGTAGTCGTCCAAATCGAACGGAGCGTTAAATACTGCCATTGTAGCATCGCCGATAAACTTATCGAGAGTACCTCCGTTTTTAAATATCGAATTGGTTGTGAGGTTTAAATACTCATTTAAAATCTCGACTACCTGCTCGGGTTCAAGGCTTTCCGAAAGCGGTGTGAAGCCTCTGATATCAACGAATAAAACTGCTATGTCTCTGTTTTCACCGCCGAGTGCGATTTTGTACTGGCCTGATTTCATGATGCCGTCAACAACCTGAGGCGCCACATATTTTCTGAATGCCGAAGCGATTTTTCTCTTTGCGATGGCTTCGCTAAAATACTTTATAATCAGCGCAAAAAGGAAATCTAAGAATATGAATAAAAGAAGGTAAACGCCGGGTAAAATAATGTCCGCTTTTGTAAAAAGAAGTATGCCGGCAATGACCGTCGCAACCTCTGCAAGTATCAGTAACGGCGTTCCCCATTTGAGTCCGAGTTTCGAGAAAATAAGGAAGAGCACGAATACGATAAGTCCGATGATGACGGATATAATAACGCGGTTTGCAGGGGTCGGAAATGCGCCGTCAAGGTAGCCCTGAATGATGTTCGCGTTTATTTCAACTCCGAACATTTCAATGCCCGAATTAGGCACCGAAAACTGATCCTGAAGGCCGTTTGTATATGCACCGACAAGTACTATACAGTCGGTAAATACACGCGCATCAACTTTGCCGTTTAAAAGATCGACTAACGAAATAACTTCGTAATCGCCGGGCTTTCCTGCGTAATAAATCCACATTGCGTTGTTTGAATCGGTCTTGGGCTCTACGGGCGTAATGCCTTTATTTCTGCAGTAAGTCTTATATATTTCATATGAAAAACCTGTGTAGGTTTCGTTTGTATTCTCGTTTATATATGTGGGAATAATTCTTCTGACAACACCGTCTTCGTCCTGCGATACATTGACAAAGCCTGTCGGAACTTCTTCGCCGGAGAACGGAAGATTTAAATTGTTTACATGGAATCTGTTTATATACTGTTTGCCGTTTTCGTCTTTTTCGACAACCGTATCAAAATCGATTCTCGAAGCAAATACAACATTTCCGTTTTCGAGCGCTTTTTCTTTTAGGAGCGCATCTCCTTCTTCGGTCATCTCGGAAAAGAACATAATATCAAAGCCGACTACCGAAGGATAATCGCCGAGCGCTTCGATTGTATCGGCAAAAACGCTTCGATCCCAAGTACCGAAGGGTCCGTATTCAGCAATGGCTTTGTCGTCGATTGCGATGATTTTTATGGACTGGTTTACACCTCTTGAGCGCTGGTAAACCTTGTCGCGGTAAAGGCTGTTTAAGTTAAAAAGCACGTCATTGTAGCAGAACAAAAACGCTGCCACGCCAAGAAGCAGTGCCTGAAGTACTATGAGCCATCTTCTGTTTTTGCTTTTGTTTTCTTTCATAAAAGTATTTCCCGCATTTACTAACGGCTTAAGTCCGTGCTATAATTATATCGGTATTTTAAATAATTAATTAAACTAAAAATGAGTTTTTCAGGGGGGTGCTTTCATGGATCAGAAAAAATATTTATCAAGCGACGAATTGCTGGAAAAAATCTTTTATTATATGTCCAGACTGTTCGAGGAAAAGGAGCTTTCAAAAACGCTCTTTCTTTTAACCGATCTCGGAAAAACCCTTGTTAATTCCGACCGTGCAAGTTTCTGGTTCTGGGACAAGAGAAAACATGTTGCATGGACTCTCGCAGCCCTCGGAATCGATACCATCACCGTTCCCGAAAATACGGGTCTTGTCGGTGCTGCAATGTCGGGTAACGAAATTCTTATTATAAATAATCCTTACGAAGATTCTCGTTTCAATCCCGAAGTAGATAAGAGTTCGGGATATCATACAAAATCTATTCTCACAATGCCTGTTACAAACTCCGAAGGTGTTGTAATCGGTGCTTACCAGGCAGTGAATAAAATCAATACTGACGGCAGTGAAGGAATTTTTACAGAGGAAGATGTTAAGCGTCTCTCCCTTGCCACTGCATTCTGCGGCAGAAGCCTTGAATCATACGTGCTTCACAACGAAGCTATCGAAGATCCTCTGACAGGCTTAAGAAACCGTCGTGGTCTTCATACATATTATGAAAGACGTATTGCCACAAACAAGAACTTCGATTCAACAGCCATCATCATGTGCGATATCGACCACTTCAAACGTGTCAACGATACCTACGGTCACAACGCCGGCGATGAAGTTTTAAAACATGTCGCAAATACACTTTCCAATTCAATCGGAATCGATGACGGCGCATTCAGATGGGGCGGCGAGGAATTCATCCTTCTTCTCTCCCACAAGCATATGGCTGAAGCTGCCAAGTTCGCTGAGAACTTACGTAAGGCCATTGAAGCCGATGTTATAACTTTTGAAGGAACCGACATTAAAATCACTATGAGCTTCGGCGTCAGCGAAATCGATCCTTCACTCACCACCGAAGAAAACGTTGAAGGCGTCGATGCCAAACTCTACTATGCAAAAGAGCACGGCAGAAACCGCGTTATCAGCGTCATGGAGTAAACGACCATTCGGGGACGGTTCTTAAATGGTCAAAAAAGCCAAAACAGAACCGTCCCCAAATGGCTTTTTTTTATTGCTTCTTGAAGGTATACATGCCTTCCTTGGAGGCGTAGAATACTGTTCCGCCATAGTAAACGGTGCCATCGCCGTCGACAGTCCATTCGCCTTCGGGAATCGTGAATTTTTCGTCTGCTTCGAGGTAAATTTCACCCTCTGAAATCACACCGTCACGCTTCCATGAAGGAGCAGTTGTTAAATCGAAATCCGTTTTGTTTCCGGCCAAGTCATAAGCCGTAAATGAAACGGTTTCTTTTTTGGCGCCGACAGAAATTTTAAACGATTTTCTGCCGTCTCCGAGGTCTGTTAACTGGACCTTGTTATCGCCTATTACTACATGCGAAATGTTTTCGTCACTTACGATACATGTTACGTTTCCGCTTTCATCGGCGAAATATACTTCACCGCTTGTCATATCCTCTACTTCAGGGGACTTTTTATCAATCTTAAAACCATTAATTATGATAACGTCAGTCTGCTCGTATGTGGATGCATCTCTTAAGTAAACGAATATCTGATTTACGTTCTTTTCGATTTTTACACTGTTAGTAGAGAAATGATTTCTGTCGCCGTAAGAAATCTGATATCCTGTTGCGGGAGTAATCACAACATCGGATTTATACCAGCCGTCATCACCCTTTGAACCCGTTACGGAATAAGCATTTGCGGGTGTGGGAAGATAGCTTATTGTAAACTCTGCAGTTGCGCTGCATGCATTGTATTTATCGTTTGAAGGAAGAGTTACTTTTACGGTATATCTGCCTACTTCGGTAGGAACCGAAGGACTGTATGAACCGTCACCGCTTCCTGCTACTTTGTAGGAAACTTTGGCATTTTTAGTATCATTTGTAGAAGATGTAATAATGGGTGAAGTTGCTTTTCCGCCGTAGTAGAAGCCTGCCATGGAAACGCTTACTTTTCCGTCTGCCTTTTTAGAATCCTTCTTTTCTTCCTTTTCCTCTTTTTCTTCCTTCTCTTCCTCTTCTTCCTTTACTTTCTCTTCTTCCTCTTCTTCAACTTCTTCTGCTTTCTCAGTAATTGTAAACTGTGTTGTATTCGCACTCGGAAGAGCATAGTTCGAGTTTGAAAGAGCCGTTGCGGTTGCGGTATAAGTACCTGCCTCAGTCTGTGCGCCTGAAACCGTCACATTGCACGAATCACCTTCGCAAAGTCCTGTAACTGTAGCACTCGGACAATGTGAGGCTTCATCGTATTCATAAGATGAACCTGACCAAACCAGACCTACTGTTTTAGGAGCAATTGTAACGTCAATGCTAGCAGGTGAAATATCAGCTTTACCATCTGAACTTTTTACCATGTACCAGACTGTATACTTGCCCGCATTCTTTGCCGAAGGTACTGTGGTTGTGTATTCACCGTCTTCTGAAAGACTGTAACGAAGTTCGCCTATCGAAGCTGTGCCTGCAGATACAAGTTCCTGCGAAGAGCCGTTGTATGTGAGTGATTTTGCTGCAGGTTTGGCTGAAAGAACAGCATCCGAACTTATTGAAAATTCGGCACTGCCGGATATTGCAGTATAACCTCTTTGTTCAATTTCCATACCGTAATCACCCTCAACCATAAGTGAATCTGTTTCGGGATAAATAACGGTTACGCGGTAATCTCCGGCAGTTGTCGGAGCAGCACTTATTTCGGTAAATGTTCCGTCTTCATTTTTCTTTTCAAATTTCAACGAATAATCATCTGTTCGATTTGTATCTATCGATAATGAAAGTTCCTCACCTTCTTTAAAATTTTCTGCCGAAACGCTAAGTGTTGAAGTCGTCAGGTTAAATACCGGATAAAGATTTAATATCGCATTCTGCGTATTATTCATGCATGCTGCAAATAAATTATCTTCATACAACATAGCGGGGCCTTCTTCAGCACCTATAAATAAAACTCCCGAACTTTCCGTACTGTCAAAATAATCGGTCGATACGGACCAGCCAATCTGGTCGCCGAATGTTTCATCGTAGGCTCTTTCCACATTAAAATCCGAAGTCATATTGGCGTTGACGCCCACTTCACCGTCACTGTTATAATCAAGAAAATAAAAATGACTTCCCCATGAATTTAACGCATTTCCGGCTGCATCATGATAGATTATCTGAAACCCGGGGAACGCATCAATAGCTATATCCCATTGAGTTTGACCGGGATTGGGACGATCCATAGCGCCCCAAACAGAATCGGGAACTAAATATATATAAGAACCGTACGCCCATCCGCCATCTACTTTTACCGGAACAGTAAACGTATTTCCGTTAGAGCCGTATTTTGTATATTCTGTCTGAGCAGGTACTCTGGTCTTAACCCATATTACGATAATATTATCAGACGATCCGGTAATATAATCTCCGGAGAAAAGATAATTACCTCCGCCAAACGGATATGGCAGGGAACCGTCATATCTGTAAGTTCTGGGCGTCGGTTCGCCTGCTGCTTTTACATTAAAAGGAAAGCCAATAGCGCCTAAAAACAACGATAAGCAAAGCAGTACCGATATAGTTTCTCTTATTCTTTTTTTGATAACTTTCTGAGACTTCTTCATATTTTTTTACCAATCCATTTCATGAAGTTCGCACGTTGCGCTGCCGTCTTCTTTAAGTTCGAGTATTCCGTATGTGGGTTTGCCTGAAGACTGTCTGGGAAGGGAGATGCTTCCCGGATTCATTATTTGTAATGTACCGTCGGTTGAATACGTCGGTCTGTGAGTGTGGCCAAAGAGCGCGATATCGCATTCTCTGTCCTTGGCTTCGTCAATGATTCGCCAAAGTCCGCTCGAAACATTGTACATGTGGCCATGTGTCACAAATATTCTGTGACCGCAAAGTTCAAGCACGCGTTCTCGCGGAAGAAAAGAGCACCAGTCATTATTTCCCGCAACCGCCACAAAAGGTACGTCGCAGACCGATTCCATTTCATCCTCGCACCCTTCGACATCTCCGCAGTGAATCACGTAATCGATGTCATCGAGCGTCTCGAGCAGTTCATAAAAATTTCCCTGATACCTGTGGGTATCGCTGACTACAAGTATTTTCATTATTTATCACTTATTTCTAATTATTTATCGGAATTATTTAACAAAACTTCCATCATTTTACGAAGAGCTTTTCCTCTGTGGCTGATTTTATTCTTCTCTTCCATGGAAATTTCTGCGGAAGTTAAACCGTATTCAGGCAGCATAAATATCGGATCGTAACCAAAACCGTTCTCTCCGGCCTCTTTATAGCCTATATAACCTTCCATTGTCTCTCTGACAACGGTTTCGTTGCCTTCCATATCGATTGCGGCGATGGAGCAGACGAATCTTGCGGTTCTGTTTTCGTCCTTTACACCTTCAAGTCTGTCGATGATGGACTGATTTTTAATATGATAGGAAGTATCCTCTCCCATATATCTGGCTGATAAAACTCCGGGCTCTTTGTTAAGAGCATCAACCTCGAGTCCCGAGTCATCTGCGAAAATATACACCTTATCGTAGTTTACATAATCTTGGGGTTTCTGTTTCAGATATTCAGCTCTCACTGTTCTGACCTTGATAATTGAATTTTCTTCGAAGGTTTTGCCGTCTTCAACGATCTCCGGGTCCAGTCCTTCCTCTTTCATGGTCAGAATTTCCCAATTATCAAAGTTAAATATAGATTTAATTTCTCTGATTTTTCCCTGATTCTTCGTTGCTACGATAACTTTAACGCTCATTTTTATATTATCCTTCCGTTTTTCTTGGAGGCTTGGGCCCCATGAACTGATAAAGGTAAGTTTTCATCATTCCGTTGTAAATTTTTCGATTTTTATCCGCTTTTTTGCCGATTGAGGTCTCTGCATCGGGGTAAGAAGTGATCATATACATGCTCCAAGAGTCTAATTCTTTGAATCTTTCGCCTAAAGTTATGTAAACTTGTGAGACACTATCCTTATCCATCAGTCTCTCTCCGTAAGGAGGATTTGTGATGATAAAACCATACTTTTTATGATGGCTTAAATCTTTTACGTCCCTAACCTGAAAATGTATATATTTATCCACACCCGCTTTTCTGGCATTCTCTCTGGCAATCTCAACCATCTCGGGATCTATGTCATACCCCTGAATATCCATTTTTTCGGGAACAATGATTCTCTCTCTTGCATCAGTCTTGCAGTCAGACCACATTTTTGGGTTAATTAAGTGCGTCCAGTCCATTGCAGAGAATCGTCTGTTGATTCCGGGAGCTATATTTGCGCCTATCAATGCAGCTTCTATAGGAAATGTTCCCGAACCGCAGAACGGATCAACCAATATTCTGTCTTCTCTCCATGGTGAGAGCATAATAATAGCTGCTGCCAGGTTTTCCGCTATCGGAGCCTTGGCTGTTAAAAGCCTGTAGCCTCTTTTATGAAGGCTTGTGCCCGTTGTATCTATGCCAACACTTACAATATCCTTATTTATCATCACGCGGATGCCGAATTCAATGCCGGTCTCGTCGAAATGAGTTCTGCCATAAAATGCGCCGAGCCTGTCAACCATGGCTTTTTTCATGATTTTCTGAATGTCCGTGGGACTGAAAAGCTTGCTCTTTACACTTGCTGCTTTTACGACGTTAAATTTTGCATCCTCGGGAATATATTTCTCCCACTCGATGGCTTTTGTGCCCTGAAACAGTTCCTCGAAAGTTTCTGCCTTAAATTCTCCGACATTGACTAAAATTCTTTCTGCCGTGCGTAAAAACACGTTTGAATAGCAGATTGCCTCGATGTCGCCTTCAAAGTAAACTCTGCCGTCCACTACTTTTGTGACATCGTAACCGAGGTCGAATATTTCTTTTTTAAGCACTGCTTCCATGCCAAAGTGGCAGGGAGCCATCAGTTCAATTTTATCAGGCATCTTTTGTTTCCTCACTACTTGATATAGTACCATAAGCAGTGTTTTTTCTCAACAAAACGGACCGCATTAAGCGGCCCAGTTCTGCTATGTATTCAACCCTTTCAACGATTACATACATACTTATTCTTTCCAGTATACGATTAAATCGTCTGTTACCGGAATATTGAAATCAACGTCCCAGCTGCCGCTTTGCGTAGGTTTAAATAACGGTTCTGTGGGTGTTGAGTTATAAGGAACGGTCTGTATTCCAAATACCGTATTCTTATACATAAATGTTACTGTGCGAGGTCCCTGGTTATTCTGCTGCTGACCCTTAAGATCGTTGCCCGAGATAACCATCTTTCCGCTTCCTTCCGCGATATCATAAAAGAAATCAATCGTAATTTCAGGGAAGGTTGTAAGGTCGATACCTGTTATCTGTTTTAAGAGATTACTCTGGGTATCGTTTCCGCCGATTAAGACGTCAGTATTTACGTTAAATACTATTTCGTCGCCGACTTTGTTGCCGTTTTCGTCATGCAGCTGAACTTTTACCACGCCGTCCGTAATGGTTAGACGTGTGATGGTGTTGTAATTTTCAACTCCGCTGTTTTCAAGTGTTTTGCCGATGAAGAGCATTGAAGGCTGAACCGCTTCGCTTTCAAGCACTTCTCTGATTGTATCAACATCCGAAACTTCCATTCTGAAGCTTGTTCCCATGACTGCCATGGTGGAGTTCGGTGTATCAACTTCGTATGTTGAACCGGAGCTCAAAGAATTCTGGATTTCGCAGGTTAATGCTCCTCTGACAAGTTCGATTTTACTTCTCGAATCCTTGGCTGTACCTTCTGCAATAATGTTAAAATCAGTGTTCTGCTCTACGTAAGCAAGCTTGTCTTCGTCGAGCATAAGTACCAGCGATGAGTTGCCGTCGACGTGAATGGAATCGCCGCTCTGAAGTGCCATTCCGTCATAAGCTTCAAGATCCGTGATATCTCCTCTGGTAACATAGCAGTGGCCTTCCGCACTCATAACCTTGATTACTCGGTAAATATCAGTTTTATTACCTATCATCAATACTGCGGTTACGATTCCTGCGATTAATATTAACACTCCTAAAACGGAGGCGCCTATTATTATTCCAATCTTTTTACCGTTCATAATAACCTCTTACTCTGTTATTTTCTGCAGTGTGTAATCACCCTCGGCCACTACGTAGAATGTTATTCCTCCGCAGTATTTTGTGCCGTCGCCGCTTACCGTCCAGGTTCCGTCGCTTAGTGTATACTGTTCGTCGCCTTCAAGGAAGAAATCACCTTCGGATACTTCTCCTTTTTCAGCCCAGCGGGGTGCGGTAATAACTGCAAAATCAGTTTTATTTCCGGCAAGATCGTATATGGTAAAGGCGGTTGTTTCTTTTCTTTTACCGGCCCTGATTGTAAATGACATATTTCCGTCTGCTTCTTTTATGAGGGAAACTTCTTTGTTCCCGATTAAGACCTTCGAAATATTGTCATCACTTACAAGTACCTTTACCAAACCACTTTCATCCGCGAAGTAAAGCCCGTTGTTGCTCATGCCGATTACATTGGGCGCATCGGAATCGATGTTGAAGTTTCCGACTGAGATCATGGATGTCTGCTCACCGGTTAATGTGTCCTTAATAAATATATAGCAGACACTGACGGTATCTTCAAGTTTAATTGGATTTCCGGAGTAATGATTTCTGTCGCCGTAGGATATTTCATACCCTGTAGCCGGCGTAATCACTACATCCGAGACAAACCAGCCGTTGTCACCTTTTTTGCCGCTTATTTTATATGCGTTTGCGGGCACGGGAAGGTAAGAAACCGTAAAATCTGTGGTAGCCACGCAGGCTATATACTCATCGTTTTCCGGTAAAACTGCTTTTAAGGTGTACTCGCCCACCTCTGTGGGAAAGCCTGCACGATATGAAGAATCGGGTTTGTTAGTGTGTTTGTAATAATAGGTTACTTTTGATGTTTCATTGGTGCGGGATGTAACTACAGGCGTAGAAGCCTTGCCACCGTAGATATATCCTTTCATTGATACCGTGGCCGAGCCGATTTTTTTATCAGGATTCACTATCTCAAATTCTACTGATGATTCTGTTGGAAGTGAATAATTCGAATTGGATAATGCCTTTGCTCTTGCGGTATACCGACCGATCTCCTTTCCAGCTCCGGTAACTGTTACCGTACAGGTGTCTCCTTCACAGATTCCCGTCAATTTAGCAGCGGGACAATGTTCTTCAAAGTCGAAAACAAATTTCGTGTCACTCCAGATAAGTCCTACTGTTTTAGGGGCAATCGTGAATTCTTGTTTTAAACTGCCTGAAAGCGTGTAGTTGGAATTCGAAAGACCTGTTGCAGTTGCGTAGTATTTTCCTGCATCAGTTGCTTCCCCCGAAACGCTTACCGTACAGATATCACCCTTTAAAATATCTGTAGCGGTAGCTTCCAGGCAGTGGGGTTTGGCGTCGTAAGTAAATACTTCATCCGACCAGGAAATCACTGTCACTCTCGGAGATATTTGCGCGCTAACACTCTGAGGAGCAATGTCTTTCCAGCCGTCGTCGCCTTCTACTTTGTACCATACGGTGTATGTGCCGGCATCTTTTCCCGTCGGAACCGATAATGAATACTCGCCGTCTTTTGTGAGGCTGTAAAGCATTGTACCGTGCTCAACTTCGCCGTATGAAACAAGTTTCTGATTTATATTACTGTACGTCGGTGTCAAAGCCTTGGGGGCTTCTTTTATGACCGGTACAGGTTTTTCCTCTATCTTAAAAGTAGTGGATGATTCCTCGGGAATCATGTAGTTTTTGTTTGAAAGTTCAGTAACATATGCGGTATATGTTCCTATTTCGGTTCCTGATCCTTCAACAGTTGCATTACATGAATCCCCTTCAATGATATTTGACACTGTTACTGACGGACTGTGGCTTTGCCCGTCATACTTAAAAATCGTATCACTCCATGTAAGTGCAACTGTTTTCGGAGAGATATCCGCCTCTGTGCTCAAAGGCCCGATATCGCTTCTTCCTTCCGTGCCGCTAACCATATACCATACTGTATAATTCCCCGCGTTTTTGGCCGTCGGAATTGCAGGTGTAAAATCACCCTCCGGATCAAGACTGTATATATAAAATCCCCCATATGCTTCACCTGCGGTAAGTAATTCCTGTTCCTCACCGTTGTAGGTAAGAAGATTTCCCGCAGGATGACTGACTATTTTAGAATCGGGACGGATCGTAAATGTTGCGCTGGCAGATGCCTTGGAATAGCCTTTTTTTATGAGCTGTCCGTCGCTGTCGAATTCAGGCGTTCCCGCCTGGTCGAGGCTTACCTCCACGATATAATCGCCTGCCGTATAAGGAGGCTGGTCTCCTAAGGGAACCTTATTATCTCCGTTTACCGAGAAAAATTCTATTTTATAATCTCTTAAATCTTCAGGTCTGTTGGTCTCTATATTAAGTTCAGGAAGTCTGGGCCATTCTTCCTCTTCAAAACCTTCTACAAAACCGTCGTTTTCTACTGTAACGCTGAGGTCTGTCTGTTGGTTTGCTGTTTCAGGGTAGAGTTCTACGTGACCTCCGTGCCATGTAACGTATGAAAGAGACACAAATTCGTTATAAGTCGGATAATACGGATTTCTTGCCCGGCCAAACCATGATTTGGGAACTCCATTAGAAGTTGAATTATGTGACCATCCTATTAAATCACCGTAATCTCCGTTAGGTCCAAGTTGAAGTCCGGATAAATCTGTTTGATCACATCTAATGGTTTTATCGATGGCATCATAATAATAATTCACAGTTGCAACTGTATAAGATGAACCGTAATAATAGAAATGTGCTCTTACTGCGGGATATGCATCAAGATATACTTCCCACTTATACTTACCGTCAACAATGCCTTTATATTCAGCGCTTTTTGTTAAATAAAGATATGAGCCGTATTTATCATTTGCGAGGTCCGGAAGTGTAAAATTAATTGAAGTAGACTTGTTTTCCAAAGTCTGATATCCGTTGTTCACACGCTCTTCATCATGAATTCGGCATTTTACATCATATATATAACTGTCATTATCAGGTGACCAGGATCCGTCTTCGTTTTGTTTCTGAGCATAAAACCGAGAGCCTGAAGTCAAAAATTTATTGGGCTCAAATTTGGTTGTATCCTGATAAAAATCAATATCATCATCAAGATAAAAAATTACTCTAATAATTTCCCCTCCGTCGGCCTGCGTGGAGATCGGAGTTAACAGAATACCTGCTACCATAAATAAGCTTAATGCAAATGCCGTTATTCGTTTGAAAAGGATGAGGTTTTCTTTTAATGTCTTCTTCATACGCTTTCCTCTCGGATAAAATAATACTTTCGGCAAATATCTGCTTATCTGCCTAATATGGTACATTCAGGTAATTGTTTATGTTAAAACATGGAGTCGTAATAAAACGAAATATTTTTTTGATTTGCGTTAACGGAAAATCGTTCCCAATCGATGTTTTAATCGATAACGCTTTGAAGAACGTTTAGAAATAAACCTTATTATCATAGCAATATGTCATACTAATGTCAACATATTTTTTTAAAAATTTTAAAGAAATTTTTGAGCCACTTGGGGACGGTTCTAAAATGGTAAAAAAGGCCAAAATAGAACCGTCCCCAAGTGGTAAAAAAAGCCAAAATAGAACCGTCCCCAAATGGCTCAAAAAAAACAGCAGGATTTCTCCTGCTGTTTTTCGTTTATTTTATGAGCGATTAACCCATTGTGATTACAACATTGTATTCTTTCTGACCGTCTGTGATGGGAACGATGCAGCCGTCTACTGCCTGGCCGTTAACTTCCATTGATGCAACACCTTTGCATACGTGGTTAGGATTCTTAACGGTAATGTTGTAGGTAGCGCCACGGTAACGTCTGATAGCTGTGAAGCCGTCCCACTCGTGAGGAATGGAAGGGTTGATTGAAAGACCGTCGAAGTCAGGCTGGATACCTAAGATGTACTGCGAGATGGCAACCATATTCCATGCTGCAGTACCTGTGAGCCATGAGTTCTTGCCCTGGCCGAAGTTCTTGCCTGTCTGACCGATATCAGCGCCTGCATCCTTACCGCCGATCATCTGACCGTATACGTAAGGCTCAGTCTTGTGAATGTCGGATGTCTCCTCTGTAAATGCGGGAGCGATCTCCGAATAATATTTGAATGCCTGATCACCCTGTCCTGCGTAAGCAGCTGCACAGATAATCCATGCATTGTTATGTGTGAAGATACCTGCGTTCTCTTTGTATCCGCCGGGATATGTGGAGATTTCGCCGTACTGAATGTAGTACTTTGTATATGCAGGGTTGTTAAGTACTAAGCCGTACTTTGTATTAAGTCTTTCGTCGATTGCTGCAAGAGTTTTAAGGTCTGTGCCCTGATCCTTGCCGACATCGGACATAATTGCGAAGCCCTGAGGCTCGATGAAAATCTGACCTTCTTCGCATTCCTTGGAGCCCATCTTTTCGCCGTTAGCATCGTAAGCTCTTAAGAACCAGTCGCCGTCCCATGCAGATTCCATGATGTTCTTCTTCATCTTGTCGATTTCTGCCTGAGCCTTAGCTGCCTCTTCGTCTTTGCCGAGGTGCTTTAAGATTTCAACGTAGTTAGGTCCCGAATATGTGAAGAGAGCTGCAACCATTACAGACTCAGCAACCTTGGAGTAACCGCCTTCTTGAGCGAACTTGGGGTTGGTATATGTCTGGAATGATTCACCGGGTGTATCTGAGAAGCATGAAAGGTTGATACAGTCGTTCCAGTCTGCACGCATTGCAAGAGGAAGTCCGTGAGGTCCCAAGTTGTTTACAATGTGATAGAAGGAAACTGTGAGGTGATCAAGCATTGTCTGTGCAACAGACATATCGTTGTCGTAAGGAACCTTTGTCTCGAGGATGCTCCAGTCGCCTGTTTCCTTAATATATGCAGAAACTGAAAGGATGAGCCATAAAGGATCGTCGGAGAAATCACCGCCGATATCAGCATTACCCTTCTTGGTAAGAGGCTGGTACTGATGATAGCAGCCTCCGTCAGGGAACTGAGTTGAAGCGATATCTATGATACGTTCCTTTGCTCTGTCGGGAATCTGATGTACAAATCCGAGAACGTCCTGGTTTGAATCTCTAAAGCCCATACCTCTTCCGATACCTGATTCAAAGTATGAAGCGGAACGTGAAAGGTTAAATGTTACCATACACTGATACTGGTTCCAGATATTAACCATACGGTCAACCTTGTCATCGGGTGTAGTAACGCTTAAGATACTGAGAAGCTTGTTCCAGTAAAGTTTGAGTTCTTTCATGCCTTCTTCAAACTTTTCGGGTGTTGAGTACTTCTCGATCATTGCTTTGGCTTTTACTTTGTTGATTGTCTTGCCGTCTGCTTCGAACTTCTCTGCCTGAGGCATTTCAACATAACCAAGAATAAATACAAGTGTCTTTGTCTCACCGGGCTTAAGAGTAATCTTCTTATAATGAGAAGCGATGGGTGACCAGCCGTCTGCGAAGGAGTTGGTTGCCTTGCCTGCAATAACTGCTTCGGGATTGTTAAATCCGTTGTAAAGACCGATAAATGAATCTCTGTCTGTATCATAGCCGTCGATAGCGTCATTTACGGAATAAAATGCGTAATGATTACGACGATCTCTGTACTCTGTCTTGTGATAAATAACAGATCCGTCAACTTCTACACGGCCTGTAGAGAAGTTACGCTGGAAGTTGTTGGAGTCGTCCTGAGCGTCCCAGAGACACCATTCTGCGAATGAGAAGAATGCGAATTCCTTATCAGCAGAACCTTCGTTTGTAAGAACAACCTGCTGAACTTCTCCGTCATAATCCTGAGGTACGAAGAATGTAACATTAACCTTTAAATCATTCTTTTTACCTGTAATCTTGGTATAACCCATACCGTGACGGCATTCGTACTCGTCAAGTTCTGTCTTAACAGGTGACCAGCCGGGATTCCAGATTGTACCGTTATCATTAATGTAGAAGTAACGTCCGCCCATATCGATGGGAACGTTGTTGTAACGATAACGTGTGATTCTTCTGAGACGTGCATCCTTGTAGAAAGAATAGCCGCCGGCTGTGTTTGAGATTAAAGAAAAGAATCCCTGAGTTCCGAGGTAGTTAATCCAGGGATAGGGAGTCCTGGGAGTGGTGATGACATATTCTTTGTTGGCGTCATCGAAATAACCAAATTTCATGCTGTAATCTCCTTAATTAATTTTTTATATCAGGGCCCGTCTGCTCACAGGCCTAAATATTTGTATACAATAAAGCACTATATTAAGCATCGGCTATTTTACGAAATACTTAATACGTTCTCATAAAAGAAATTAAATTTCGTTTTCGTCGTCGATAACCGTAATGATGATTTCGTTGAAAAGTGCTACATAATCACTTACAAGGCCCATCATTGCACCGAGTTCTTCCTCTGAAATATCGAATTTAGCAGCGATTTTTTTGAGGAATTCATATTCTTTGTCGTCATATTCTCCGTCGGTGTTCATAATGCCGGCTGCTTCGAAAAGAACGACCTTCTTTTCTCTTTTATCACAGGACTTTGCAAGTCCGTCTATTATTTCATCCAGAGACAATATTGCTTCAGCTCTGGGCGCGATTTTCATTTCAGTAGCAAACTTGAGAAGCATTTCACTTTCTGCTTCATCAACGTAACCGTTTTCCTTAGCTGCTATAACTGCAAGCTGTAAAAACAAGTCTTTTTGATCATCCTTAAGAATTTCCAGAAACATTGTAATCACCTGCCTTTTATGTTTTTTGCTTTTTTACTCGCATATATGCAATATTATATCATAAGAAATGCCATTCTTCACTCACAACTTTTCTTGAATTTATGTATTTTTCTATTATAATTGAATATGTAGTGTCCGGCTCATAAAAGATGCGACACTCAATAAAAGAAAGGATTATACTCCGATGTATTATTCGAACATAATTGATTTAATCGGCAATACGCCTCTTTTATCATTAAAAGAAAGTACCGGCTATAACATTTTTGCGAAAGCCGAATTTTTAAACCCCGGCGGCTCCATCAAGGACAGAATCGCCAAGAACATGATTGAAGTAGCCGAAAAAGAAGGAAAATTAAAACCCGGCATGACAATCGTCGAGCCCACCAGTGGCAACACAGGTATAGGACTTGCACTCTGCGGTGTCAGAAAAGGCTACAAAGTAATCATTGTAATGCCTGAGAACATGTCAGAGGAAAGAAAGAAAATCATCAAAGCACTCGGTGCAGAGCTTGTACTCACACCTCCCGAATTAAGTGTGGACGGTGCAGTTGCTGAAGCTACAAGAATTGCTTCAAGCTCCGATGAATATTTCGTACCTCAGCAGTTTAAAAACCCTGCAAACCCCGATATCCATTACAGAACAACCGCTGTAGAGCTTTGCGAACAGTTAGGTCAGAAAATTGATATTTATATCTCGGGTATCGGCTCGGGCGGAACGCTTCAGGGTGTTGCAAAATATCTCCTTGAAAAGAACCCCGACACAAGAATCGTTGCAGTTGAACCTAAGAATGTGTCCGCACTTCTTGGTGACGAGCCCGGTCTTCATCAGATCCAGGGTATCGGCGACGGATTCATTCCCGACATTCTCGATACATCAATCATTACCGACATTGTAACGGTAACCGATGACGACGCCATCAATACAGCAAGAAGCCTCGCACATGTTCAGGGCCTTTTGGTCGGCACCAGCGCAGGCGCAAATGTCTGGACAGCAATGCAGATGGCTGAGAAGTACGGTAAAGACAAAGTTATCGCAACAGTTCTTCCGGACAGAGCAGAAAGATATTTCTCAACAGCGTTAATTTAATTCCAAACATAAAAAAACTTCCGTTTTCACGGAAGTTTTTTTGATGCTTTAATTTCTCTGTTTTAGTTATTAGAAGAAGGGAAAATTGTAAGCTTGTCGCCTGTGTATTCAATGTTCTTTGAGAATGCAAGAATTGCTCTTACAACAGGTGCAAAGAAAATACAGCATACACAGATTCCTACATCTCTGCCGAAAGCTTTGGCAATACCGAAATTCATTACGCCGTTGGCAACCGTAATTACAAGCCATACTATCGGTGCAACAATTAATGCAACCCAGGGGATACCCGAGCAGGGCGAAAGTACCATAGCTGCTGTAAACATAATGAATATTACCAGCGATGTAGGTTTGGTAAGTGAAAAATCTGCCATCGTATAATAGTTATAGAACGGAATAATTGCTTTCCAGCCGGGCTCTCCTGCCTTTTCGAAAAGCTTCCAGTTGCAGATAATTACGAATGCTACAAACGCAAGCATAATCACGACAAATACCAAAAAGAAAATTAAATATACAATAAAGAATGATGATACAAAAATGGCGGATAAAGCATCCGATGCACTACTTCCGTAATTTGACATATTATTTCTCCTAAAAGAATATTATTTTATAACGAATGCCGGACTCATGCGAGCCCGGCTATTCGCATATAACTTATTTTTGTTTAATCACTAGGATTACTGGATGTCGTTCTCATCGAAGATATCTCCGCATTCAGGACAGAATTTAGGAGGATTCATAGGATCTTCGGGTTCCCATCCACACTTGTCACACTTATATAAAGGTGCGCCTTCGGGCTTTTTAGCACCACACTCAGCACAGAACTTGCCCTGGTTAACTGCACCGCATGAACATGTCCAGCCTGCTGCATCAGGTTTCTTAGCTCCGCACTCTGCACAGAACTTGCCTGTGTTGCCGTCCTTACCGCATGAACACTTCCATCCGAGGATAGGTGCTGCCTGAGGAGCTGCTGCCTGCTGCTGCTGTTGCTGCTGACCCATAGCGAAGAGGTTTCCTGCGTTCATTCCGCCGCCTGCGTTCTGTGCCATGTTAAGTCCTGCAAATGCCATCATAGGACCTGTAGATTCGTTTGCTGCTGCATTTTCCATAGCGTTTGCTGTAGCTGTTGTCATACGAGCTGCTGCCATGTTTACGTTTGTGTAAACTGCTGTATCCTGGAACTGTTTAATTCTAGCTTCGTCTTCTTCGGTAGCCTTTAATGTATTGAATGTTACATCAATGACTTCCATACCACGCATCTTGCCCCATTTTTCGGAAAGCTTTTCGTTAAGCTTTTGAACGAGGATGTCAGTCTTTGTGGTAATAGCTGAATATCTGATACCTACGCCGTAATCTGAAAGTGCACCGAGAGCAGGCTGAAGAGCTGTCATAAAGTCAGATCTCATAATGCTCTGAAGTTCTTTCTTATTGTATGAATCGCCTGCAAAGTTTGCTGCGATGAATGCGTAGAAACGGATAGGATCCGAAATGTGGAATGTATATTCACCGTTAGCGATAAGTGAAATATCACCCTGGAATCCTGTTACCTGGTCTGCGATGAAGAAAGGAATAGGATTGCTTGTTCCCCAGAGGTTGTTTCTAACTTCAATAGTATTGATGTAGTAAACTCTCTGTGTTTTGGGAATTTCCTGTCCGAATGCCCAACGCTTACCAACTTCCTTGAATGTATCAACGACGCTCTGTCCAAACTTACCTGTTAAAAGTCCGCCGATGATTGAAGGCTCGGTAGATGAATCATATACGTACTGTCCGGGCTCTGCGCAGAAATCTGCAACTTTGCCTTCGTCAATAATCAAAGCAGCCTGTCCGGCATTTACTTCAACGATTGAACCGTTGCTGATTACATTATCGTTACCTTTATTAACACCTTTTTGATTTCTTTTTTTACCTTTTACTGCGAGAACTCCGTCAGCGAATGCATCACAGTAGAAGTACTCAAGATACTGATCTTCAACAGTATTTCTTGCTGCTCCCATAAGGTTGCCAAACATGTTTTTGCCTGCAGCTTTTGCTTCCTGACCAATTTCAGCAGCTACTTGTTTAATAAATCCCATTTATAGTTCCCTCCTATAATTTGTACGTCATGTTTTCTGACGGTTTTAATTGTAGCATAATCAACACTTAAAGTCCATAAAATTGACTTAAATCTCTTTGATATATATAATATGTTAAGCTAAAATCAACCGAGTGGTAAAATATGAAAAAAGAAATGACCCCCAACAGAAAAATACCGGTTAAAATTCTTGTCGGAATAGCAGTATATATTGTTTCATATCTGCTTTCGATAGCTATTCTTTACTCACTTTCGGGATTTTTTCATTACAGTAATACTTTTATAGGTTCAATGTCTTCTTTAGTCGCCGCCGTTGCTTCGTTTTTTACGATAACGAAGGACGAAAGAGGCGCTCTTTTTTATAATCCCAAGACATGTTTAATAAATAAGAAATATATCTTACCGTATATATTATTTGTAATATTACTGGCTTATTCGCTGACCGTAGTCTTTAATTTTCTGTTTTCGAAAATTCCGTGGGAAATCTTCGGCAGCAAATATATAGTCCAGGATAACGATTCCTTTTACGGTATTCCTTTTTATTTAAGAATAACAGCTTATGTGCTGATTGGACCCTTTGCGGAGGAAATGCTTTTCAGGGGCGTGGTATTCTACCGCTTAAGAAAAGTAGTTATCTTTCCGATAGCCGCTCTCGGATCAGCATTTTTCTTCGCGCTTTATCACGGAAATCTCATGCAGGGCATTTATGCAGTATTCATGGGATTTACCATCTGCCTCTGTATGGATGCGGGCGGAAGTTTCTTATATGCGCTACTCTTTCACATGGCTGCAAACCTTGTTTCCAACCTCTGCTACGAGTTTGAATATATAAATAATGTAGTTTATTCAATTCCCGGAATTGCGATATGCTTTGCATATCTTGTGGTTGCCATAATACTTTGTTATGTCTTCAAAAGTAAGTTGACTAAAAAAGACAAGCAATGTTGATAACTTTGCGTATTTACATAAAACTGTTGATAACTTTGTGTAAAAAGTGGCTTTTTCCCTTATTTATGGGCATTTTTTATCAACATAATATATTTGATAACTTTTTTCATAAACACACTTTCGTCGCAAATATGTTCGTTGACTGCGACGGTTAATATAGGAGGTAACACAATATGTGGGCTTACGAGTCTGTATTTTATCAAATTTATCCCTTGGGATTCTGCGGGGCTCCGTTTGAGAATGACGGCGTATTAAATCACAGAATTCTTAAGGTAAATGACTGGATTCCACACATTAAAAAATTAGGAGCCAATGCAATTTATTTCTCTCCGGTATTCGAATCCGACACTCACGGATACAATACAAGAGACTATACAAAGATCGACTGCAGGCTCGGAACAAATGAAGATTTCGCAGAAGTTGTCAACAATCTTCACAAAGAAGGAATAAAGGTTGTTTTAGACGGTGTATTCAATCACGTCGGCCGTGGCTTCTGGGCTTTTCAGGACGTGCTTAAGAACAGAGAGAATTCACCATACGTTTCATGGTTTAACCGGATTGCTTTCGACGGCAATTCAAATTATAACGACGGACTCTGGTACGAAGGCTGGGAAGGCAATTATGACCTCGTAAAATTAAATCTTCACAACGAAGATGTTATCAACCATATCTTCTCTGCTGTTGAAGGATGGATAAATGAGTTCGATATCGACGGTATTCGTCTGGACGTGGCATATTGTCTGGACCGAGGCTTTTTAAATCGTCTTAGAGGCTTCTGTGACTCCAAAAAGGCAGATTTCTTCCTCGTAGGCGAAGTACTTCACGGTGAATACGGCAGAATGCTTAATGAAATGGGTATTCACTCGCTGACAAACTATCAGTGCTACAAAGGAATTCATTCGGCGTTTAACTCCAACAATATGTTTGAAATCGTTCATTCACTGTTACGTCTCTTTGGTCCCGAAGACTGGTGCGTTGCAAGAGGTGCGCATCTTTTAAGCTTTGCGGACAATCACGATGTATCAAGAATCGCTACACTTATTCAAAATCCCAATCATCTTCCGCTCGTATATGCAATGGTGTTTGGAATGCCGGGAATCCCCTGCGTTTACTACGGCTCCGAATGGGGAACGAAGGCTGACAAGTCACAGGGCGATCCCGCACTTCGTGTAAGTTTTGATAAGCCTGAATGGAACGAGTTGACAGACTTTATTTCAAAGCTTGCTAACGCAAAGAAAGGCAGCGAAGCACTTAACTATGGCGGCATGCGTTCGGTAGTGCTTACAAACAGACAGTGTATCTTCGAAAGAAAGAGCGAACACGAAAGAGTTCTTGTATGCATCAACTGTGATGAGAACGATTATACCGCTCATTTCGATGTCGGTTGCGGTATGGCGGTTGATTTAATAACAGGCAAAAACTTCGACTTCGGAGGCGGAACTCATCTGCCGGCATACAGTGCAAAATTCCTTAAATGTGAGCATTAAAAATTTGCAATTAATTCACGGCAATAAAAAAGGCTTCGGACTTAAATCCGAAGCCTGATTTTTTTATGAGAAATATTAGTTGCTAAAGTTGTTTGCTATATCCTGGATTGAACCAATACCGCCAAAGCAGCAAAGGAAAAGTAATATAACAAGAAGAACTATAGCGATAACAAGGATAATCTTTCCAACCGAAACAGGTGTCTTGCCGTAAACCTTACCGGTCTGGCCGTTTACCATGAACTGATATACCTTGTCCTGATACTTAAATGATGAGCACCAGATAGGAAGCATCAGATATTTGTAGGTAATCTTTTCAAACTTGGTGGATACTTTTACGTCTTTTACGTGGTCAGCATTGTAATCATCTCTGATTTTATTGGTGATTTTGCTCTTAATCTTACCGGAGATGGATGCCTTTGCTTTTTCCCATGCAGCCTTAAGACCTACCGAATATCTCTCTGCTGCGAAGCCTGCAACATATTCGGGCTTGTAAGGAACATTCTTCTCTGTTTCGAAAGGCTCGAGACCTTTAAGCATTGCGCTGTCGTGACGTTCACTGCCCTGTACAAGTTCATCGTCAATAGCAAGTTTAAAGATACCTGATGTACGATGCCAATCGGTAACTGTCTTTTCCTGTACATTACCGTCGGAATCTTTGTATCTTTCTGTTCTGTCGATACCGTATCTACCTGAGTATCTTGATGTTGTATCTGTATCGAATGTCCAGTAAGGAAGATAAATTCCCGTAAAAGCATCGGGCTGTGCGGACTGCTTTGCAAGCTTGGGACAGAAGAATTTCTTGCCGATCCACTGCTTGAAGTTAGCACTTGCCTGCTCGTTTGTAATAGCGAAAGGAACTACACCGCCGGGAGCAAGTGTGTTTTCATCGGCTGCTTCCATTACCTGGTTGGAACCGCAGTAAGGACATTCACTTGCAACGTCGAGAGCATCATAAATGGTCTCTGCGCCACAGCTCTTACATATAATCTGTTTCTTCTTAGCACCCCAGTCACAGCTGTCGGTATTTTCAGCTTTTTCAAAATCAAGTTCTGCCGCACTTGCTGCTTCTTTTACAATTTCCTCTTCATATCCGCAATAAGGACATGCCATTCCGCCGATGTTGGGATCAAAATCCATTACACCGCCACACTGAGGACATTTCTTGTCTGTTTCTTTTAAAGTCGATGCCTGAGAAACATTAGCATTCTCATTCATACCGTCCATAATCATACACCTCTTGTTTCATAATTTTTGTATAACCCATACGCATAAATTATACTAAATTCGGCTCTTTTTATCAATAAAAAACGAATCAGAGCTTCTTTAAGAGGAGCTGTACGGTGAAACCGTTGTCGTTGAAATACTCCATTCCGCCAAGCTGCATTTCCATGTATCTTTTAACAAGGTACATACCAAGACCGTAGCCGGAGGTTTCATTTGAATTGCTGCCTCTAAAGTACTTCTGCGTGATTAATGAAAGTTCGTCTTCTTTTACGCCTTTACCGCTGTCTTTTATGGTGATGCGGACGAAGTTTTCTTTGCTCTCTCCGTCTGAGGAAAGTGCTGAAGTTTCGGAGAAATTGACTCTGATATCTGTGCCTGCATACTTATTTGAGTTACCGACTACATTGTCGATAACCTGCTCCATACGAAGGCGGTCCATATAAACCAGGCACGGAGGAACATCGTTTTCGATAATAATGTTTCCGTAGTTTTTAAGGTTAACAAAGAAGTCTTTTAAGATGCGCGAATCGGTTTCTACAGGATTAACTGAAATCTTATCAATATCATCAAGTGTGGAATGCATTACATTCGTCATCAGAGAGCTGATTAAGTCGGCTTTCTGTGAGATGGTTGAGACTTTTTCAAGAGTATATTCGATATCCTTTTTTTCGTCTTCACTGTTTGAATTTTCTTTTAACTTTTTGTTGCTCTTAGCCTCCAAAACCTCGCACGCTACTTTTATTACGGAAATAGGTGTCTTGATATCGTGACTTAAGTCAGTTACCATTTCTTTTCTGGCTACTTCGGCATTTACTTCTCTCTTGCGCGAATCCCTGAGTTCTTCCCTCATCTGATCAAATGCTTCGACAAAGTTTCCGAAAAGATTGTTTTTCTTAATCGGAAGCGGTTCGTCTAAGTTTCCTTTGGCTATTTCTTCGGAAAATTTCTGCAATTCTTTTACGGGCTTTACAAACGATAAATGGAAAAGAATAAGGAGGATGTATCCTGATAAAAGCATGATTACCCACAGATATACCGTGCCACCGAAAAAGCCTCTTTTAATCAAATCGAAATTGCTTCTGTTGTCATCCCACGCAACTTTTCCGATATACTCGCCGTTTACCATGAGGTCTAGAACAAGCGCATTGTTTTTGTATAAACGCGAAAGTTCTTCGTCTTCGATTTCTTTGGCGTAGATGATGTGGCATTTATATTTGCTTTCGAGATTACTTTCCTTTTCGCCGTTTGCGAGTGCTTCTTCGATGATATGAAGTTGATCGTTGTAATAGAGAAGATCTCTTTCTTCAAAATGGTTCTCTGAGTTGAAAATTATGAAAAACCCCAGAGTAATAACCATTATGATTGTAAAGATAAATCCTATTCTGAATAATTGTTTCATTAAATGAATCCTTTATTTCATTTCAAGATAATAACCGGTGCCCCATACTGTTTTGATAAGTTTGGGCTCGTTCGGATTATCCTCGAGTTTTTCTCTGAGTTTTCTGATGTGAACATTTAACGTACTGTCTGAAAAGAATGCATCTCCCCAGACTTCGTCGAATAATACTTCTTTTTTTACAATCGTGTTCTTATGTCTGTAAAGGCAGTCAAGAAGTGCAAATTCTTTGGCTTTTAACTGAATTCTTTTGCCGTTAAGAACAGCCGATAGCGTTGAGGCATCGAGTGTAAGTACTTCGTTTTCTTTGCCGGCGCTTTTCTCTTCTTTTACAGAGGTATTCATTTGTCCGAGTCTTTTAAGATTTACTTTTACTTTGGCTAAAAGAACCGACAGATTGTAAGGCTTTTTTACGTAATCGTCTCCACCGCATGAAAGTGCCACGAGAACATCATCGTCGCTTTGACGAGCGCTTATAAAAAGAATCGGAAGCTGCATCTCTTCTCTCAGTTTCTTGCATACTTCAAATCCTGTTCCGTCGCCTAAGTTTATATCAAGCAATATCAAATCCACATCATTCTTTGAAAGAAAATCAAAGCATTCTGCCTTACTTGAAACTACAGCCGTAGACACATCAAACATATTGAAATATTCAGCTGTCATCTGCGACAGTTCTTTTTCATCATCCACAATCAGACAATTGTAATGCATAATAACCTCTTATATCATTTTGTTAAAATATTCTTCCGTTACCTGCAGTTGGTTTTTCAAAATTTCTTTCCACATGTGTGCATGTATTTCCCCACTGCCTCTTGAGACTTTCGTTCTTTTTATAGTGCCGTCAGGCATCTTTTTTCTGTAGAAATAATGATCTGTACTTTTATAACATTCCCAACCGTCCGCATCACAGAATCTTTTCAGATCTTTCCATTTCGGCATACTATATCCTCCATGACAGATTCTGTGTCCAAAGTAAGTGCTTTAAAAACATAAGGAATATGCGACTGTCTGTTGGGGGCTTTGCTCCAATAGGCATAGTCTGAATAAAATTCCTCTGCATATTCTTTTATGTACTCAGCGAGTCTGAGCTTTGCGGTCTTTTCGTCCGCTTCATTTACGACAATATCAAGATCTACGGCGCTTAATGTAATTGAGCCGTCTGCTTCCTTGAATCTTTTAGCATTGAAATGATAGCCGGCCAGCATTGCATTGACGGTTTCCACGCTGAAAATAGCCACATTGTCATGTGTTCTTTTTATATATGCAGGCTTCTCATGTGCCACATTATCAAGAGTAACCGACCAGTTTTTGCGTACGTCTGTAGCATTTAATAAATCCATAATAAACCTCCTAAAATAAGCACGGGTTCTATTCTGATTCTATTATATGTACAAAGTGTACACTTTGTCAATGTTGTACACAAAAGCCTTTACGCCCGAAAGTTTCCCTTCGGGCGCATGAAAAACAACAATTATTCTTCCGTAATCATCTTTACGGGTTCGAGGTCTCTTATACGTTTGCCGTTAAGCCACGAAACAATCATGGCTACACCTACGATAACAATTATCACGCACAAATATGAGAAAATAGATAAATCAAATGCGACTTTTCTGAAACCGAATATTGCGAACATAAGCAATACGAGCTTGTCGCCGAAGAGTGTTACCGCAACCAGTCCGATCACAATTCCGATAAGAATTGCCGGAATATTCGAAAGCATTAACTGACCGATAAGCTGGTTGGACGAAAAGCCGAGAGCTTTGTTTACTCCCAGATTTCGCCACTCTTTCGTGATTCTTGTTCTGATCAAAAGTGCCTCTGCAAGACCTACTACAAATGCGGTAACTATCATGATTATCAGAAGTATGCTCGCCATGGAGATTTTCAACAACGAGAACAGTCCGCCGGTTGATGCATATTCATCGGTCAAATCTGTGTCAGGGTAAACATCCTTGAATTCTTTTTCAAAATCCGCGAATTTATATCCTTTTTTGAGTGTCACATTTACTGAAAAGATCTTAGGCATGTTACCTATTCTTTCATAACCTTCCTCAGACAAATAAGCCATCTGACCCATATTGTTAAATGTCTGCATGATTCCGCATACCAGGTACTGAGCTTCATTTTCTCCGTTTTTAACCGTAACGGTATCACCGATTTTTAATCCGAGCGTGTTGGCCGCTGAAGTACCAAGCGCCACCTCGTTCTCATACTTGGGCCATCTTCCCTCTACCATCTGTTCGGGTCTCATTACCGATGTATCGGAAATAACTCTGGTAGAATAGTTCTTGGTTTTTTTACCCTTTTGATAATCAAATCCAAGCCATACTTCATGGTGGATTCTATCAACGCATTCAAATCCTTTTACGGTTTCTTCCATATTGGCATCGCCGACAAAATCCGCATCATATATCTCCAGGCCGGATATTCTTAGAAGTGAATCCACATCCCGGCCCATGTTCTCATATATTCCAAAGCCCATTGCTCCGGCAAACGCGAGGATTGCCATGATAAAGATAACGCCTATCTGGCTTGTGAATTTGCCGAATGTTTCTTTTAGGGACAATGTCAGTATAATCGGAAGATTCGTCTTATCGAAAGGAAATACGTTTTTCTTGTAATTGTGAGTATTGATTCCGCCTCTTAACGCATCGAGTACGCTGGTCTTTTTATACTGTCTTCCGAGGAATAATGTAAACACCGTAATGATTGCGCAAATGCCTCCGACAACTGCCGCGAATACAATCCAGTCGGGCTTCTGATTCCATGACAATCCTAAAAGATACAGCATGATAAAACCGATTTTCTTTTGAAGCAGTGCACCTGTAAGTGCTCCCAAAAGACTTCCCGCAAAGGATACCGAAAGGAGCTGAACGAGAAGGATTAACATCATTTCTTTTATGGTATATCCGCCTGCCTCCATAATGCCGGTATTTCGCATATTATCCATGATAAAATTTTTGACCGAAAAATCGATTACAACCAGTGCAACCACGAAGACGATAACTGCGAACACAAGTATGATCGCTATAAACATAAAGGGGAGAATCATACTGGCAACAGCCATCATTTCACTCGGAATAAAATTCCCTGAAAGTTCCTCAGTATATTCCGGGTGCATGGCCCGATAGTTCTGATGCCATGTATTCCATTCGGTAAATACATTATCCAGTTCTTCCTGCCCGGATACATTACGGCGAATGGCTTTTGCACTCAGTTGGGACTTTATCATTATACTCGGAGTAACATAGTTCGTATTTTCAAATTCGATCTGCTGATACATCTTTTCCGAAACATACACCAGGTACGTACTCATATTCATCGGAGAACCAAAGATGAAATCCTCGTTAAATCCAGCAACTGTAAACTCGTAAATGTTTTCGTCAATTTTAATTTCAATTGTGTCGCCTAATTTGTAAGAAGCCGAAAGCGAAACCGGAAGAACTATTTCGTCGCCTGAAAAACCGCTTAAGTCTATGCTGGAAGTATGAATACTTCTTTCTTCTTCATATGAAACGAAATAAAACCAGTAATCAGACCAGGATTTAGCGCCTTTTTTACGATATTTGGCCGTGGCTCCCAGATACTTGCTTTCCTCATAACCGTCAAAGTTTTCATTCGCCTGAAGAAGTTCTTTTAACTTAAAATCCGAAACGGGCTCTTCCGTTTTAAATATCAGTGCATCTGCACCGTTAATCGTTTCTTTGTTCGTATCGATTACACGAAATGTTCCTGTTAAAAGATTCAGGCAGACAAAGAGCATAAAAGAAGCTAAAAAGGTCATGATAAAAAAAGTAATCATATCGCCCTTCTGCTTTTTCATATTGTTTTTTGCAATAAAGAAATAACGATACATATTACCACCCCATGTTCTGAAGGAAAAGCTTTAATCTGGAGTGTCTTTCCCTTGCTTCTTCCACGTTGGGATTGCTTTCATCCTTGTAATCTCCGAGGTATTTGCCAAGATAAATTTCGTCGGAAATAACTCCGTCGGAAAGGTAAATAACTCTGTTGCCGCGCTCTGCTGCCATAATGGTATGAGTAACCATTACGATGCTCTGTCCGTCGTTGTTTAAGTCAGAAAGAATGTCCAATACATTGACTGTGTTCTGGGAGTTTAAAGCACCTGTAGGCTCGTCTGCAAAAAGCACTTCGGGATGATTGATGACGCCTCTTACAACCGCAACTCTCTGTTGCTGTCCGCCGGAAAGCTGTGTCGGAAATTTTCTCATATCGCTCTCGGAGATTTCGACTTTTTCAAGAAGGGTTTTGGCTCTCTGAGTAAGTTCCTTTCTGCCGTTGGATTTTAAGAGTCCGCAGACCATGATGTTGTCTAATGCGCTCATTGAGTCGTTTAAGTAGTTCTGCTGGAAAACAAATCCGACATGATCGCGACGGAATCTGGCAAGTTTGTCGTTGTTAAAGTGCGAGATTTCCGTTTCTTTGCCGTCCGTAAAATATGTTATCGTTCCGATGCTCGGACGATCCATGCCTGAAAGCGCGTAAAGAAGTGTACTTTTACCCGATCCGGAGTTTCCCATGATTACGGTGAAATCGCCTTCATAAATCGAAAGATTTAAGTTTTTCAAAACGTGCTGCTGCACGGATTCGTTCGAGAATGTTTTTGATAAATTGCTTACTGATAAAATAACTTTTTTGCCGTCCATATTTCTTTCCTGCTTTTTTATTTTTTAGAAGCGTACTTCATCTCCGTCTGATAATTCTTTTGCGTCGCTCCATACTACGATATCACCTTCGTTTAAACCTGAGGTAATCTCTACATAATCGTCGTTTTTGATACCAGTTTCAACACTTGTTTTGATGGCTTTTTTATCTTTTGAAATAAATACGTAGCTCTTTTCGTCTTCGGTAATAATTGCTTCTTGGGGAACGCTTACAACCTCTGTGAGAGATGCGGTATTTACTCTTGCCTTTACATCAAGACCGAGGATTACATCTTTCGCATCATTGAGAGATATGTCCACGCCTACACCGTTTGCCGCAGTTGCGTCCATGCCTGCCATTTTATCTGTTTTGGTAACTTTGCCGGAGTAATCTGCGTTAAGGATTTTAACGTTTACACTCTGGCCTTTTTCGATACTCATTATATCATATTTGTTGGCATTGCATCTTACGATAACATCTTCGAGTGAGTCCACGCAGATGACGGGCGAACCTGTGGTTAAGAGGCTTCCTTCTTCTGCATATACTGCGGAAACAACACCGTCACATTCGGCTTTGATGCCTTCTTTTGCAGCTTCAAGTTTTTCGATTTCTTTTTCAATCGTAAAATCTGCTGCCGCCTTGCTTGCTTCAAGTTCTGCCTTACCGCCATCCGTTAAAACGCCAATCTGGCTGGATGCCTTCTGTGAAG